>Ga0209589_1002951_pt1 | contig 29694 bp, 23 predicted proteins | sample CowpeawhiteBW_FD_187525 | JGI IMG/M metagenome (GOLD analysis project Ga0209589, IMG submission 187525) | Root nodule microbial communities of legume samples collected from California USA - Cow pea white BW (SPAdes) (version 2) | ecosystem: Host-associated > Plants > Roots > Nodule | place: USA...
ACTTGAGGCATTATCTTCCCACGCTATGTATGCCTTTTTCTTATAATATTTCTTGCTTTTCTTTTCATCACTCCTTTTTGAATTTGGGCAGTCTGCTTTTACATGACCAGTTTCTCCACATCCATAACATTTAAAGTTTGAGTAGGATCCTTGATTCTCCTTCTTATTGCTTTTGAATTGATTTATGCCTTTGGCCTTCATGAACTTTGTGAACTTCTTTATCATAAGACTAAGATTCTCATCATCATCATAATCTTCCTCCTCTTTTTGCTTCTTTCCTTTGACAACTTCAGTTTTGAAAGCAATATTCTTCTTTCTTCCTTGATCTTCTTCATCATTCAATCTTCCCAGTTGAAGCTCGTGCTCTCTCAGTTTTCCAAAGAGAGTCGCCATGGTCATTGTTGCAAGATTCTGTGACTCCGTGATGGCCGTCACCTTGGGCTGCCAAGTCCTATTCAAGGATTTAAGAATTTTCATGTTAAGTTCATCAATATCAAAGGTTTTACCTAGCCCACTAAGATGGTTGACGATGTGTGTGAACCGCTTCTGCACATCATAGATGGTTTCTCCCTGCTGCATGCGAAACATTTCATATTCTTGAATCAAGGTGTTCTTTCTAGCCCGTTTGACATCATCAGTTCCTTCATGAGTTACTCGAAGGATTTCCCACATCTCGCGTGCATTAGTGCAAACAAAAATTCTGTAGAACTCATAAAGAGTGAGAGCAGATGATATGATGTTTCTAGCTTTAACATCATATTGAGCTCGCCTATTTTCTCAGAGGAGTTGCGAGCTGGCTGTTGTTCTAACAATTTTGCACCTAACTAGAAAAAGTTTAAGTCTATTACAATAAAAATCTTTAAACATAAACTATATTGTCTTCAATATCTTCAAGTGTTTTCTTCAGCATCTTTATCATCATTAAAATCTTTTAATCAATCTTTGTCTACATGAATAAAAAGCAAAGTTAACATAATCAAATGACTAACTTTCGACGCACTTTTCAACAAAGTAAATTTTATAGTATTTTGTTTTTCTCATATTTTAAAAGATAATAGATAGATAATATATAATACATTTAAAAATAAGTTATTTCGTAGTAATTTATTATGTGAGTAAGTAATTAGAAATTACAAAAAGGATAAAATTAAAATAAAAATAAAAAATTAATACTTTAAATATAAGTTATTATTTAATAATAAATATATTGTAAATACGTTAGAAAAAAATTATAAAAAGATAAAATTAAAAAAATTGTGGAAAAATTAATACTTAACATATAAGTTATTCTTACATAATTTATTAAATAAAAGATTAATTAGAAATTATAAAATGATTAAATTAATATATATATATATATCTATATATATATACATATATATATATATATATATATATATATATATATATATATATATATATATATATATATGTTTTCATTTTTAGTACAAATTAGTTTAAAAGTAAAATAAATAGATAACATAATAAAATAACTTCTGTTCACATATGGCATCAAAATAATCTTCTACTCATGATTCTTTTTTACTTTTATTTCATAAAATAATATTATTTAAATAAATTATTTATTTTTTTCTATACTATTTTTTTCTTTTATGATATTTCTTTACTTAATCATTTAATGAATTTAAATTTAAGAAATATATTTTAATTTTATTTTATAAGTAATATTATTTAAAAATAGTAATAATAATTTTATCTTAAAAAATTATCACCAATAAAACATTTTTATAATAAATATAATATAGATCTCTTTATTATTAAATATTTTTGATATTTTAATATGTAAAATTTAAATTGATAGTATATAATAAATAATTACAGTAATCATATGTACATTGAATTCCATATAAAGATTATATTTAATTGTTTAATTTAAAGGTTAAAATTTATTAAAATTCAAAATTTGATTTTTTAGTCATTTAATATTCTAAATTTACTTTTATTTATTAATATTTATTTTGTTGGAACACGTGTAAAGATGTTATTTTAATATTTTATCTATTTATTTTAATTTTAAATTGATTTGTTTTAAAAATGGAAATATATTAGGTTAAATATATTTTTGGTCTCTTAACTCTCGGGGAAAATCAAAATTAGTCTCTTTTCGAAACTTTAGTCGAATTTAGTCCCCCAATTTTAAAAACGTGTGGATTTAGTCTTCGAAATATTTTTTAAGTTTATTTGACATTTAAAACGTGTATTTCATGATATCATTTGAGTTGTTTATGTCGTTTGAGGCATTTTCACTTTAATGGTAGCTAAGAAATGCATTTGAAATAATAAATAAACTTCAAAAAATTTGGTTAAAAAGACTAAATTCACGCATTTTTAAAGATTGGAGACTAAATTGGTCCAAAGTTTTGAAAAGTGACTAATTTTAATTTTTACTAAAAGTTAAGGGAACAAAAACATATTTAAAACAAATATATTTTTATACTGAACTTTTTTTCATTCCTAATTTTATCCTTTTATAATTTCTAATTACAGTTTGGGGGATGGAAGTCGAATTACCTTTTTCTGGTTCCAAGAAAAATCCACTTTCCTTTTTCGACCCCATTTTAAAAGAACTAAACAAAAAGAAATAATTTGATTTTCACTTTTCTAGTTCTAAAAGTTTTAAGTGAAAAATTCAAACTGTTTCTAAATATCGTAATAGAAAAAGAAAAAAGGATCATCCATAGTATTCTTGAAATTATTGAAAAAAGTATAGTATTCCTCACGAAAAAAAAACTGAAATTTTTAAATTTAAAATATTTTTTATTAAAAAGAATACCCCAAAACTCGATGAATTGAGCGAAAACAAAAATTATTCAACAATTTGGAAGAATAATTCACTGATTTCTGAAGCAACCATTTCAATTTATTCGATAAAGCCAACAAGTTGTTCATTGAAAAAAAAATCTATAAAGGATCTTAATACTAAAAGAAAAGTAGTTATAAAAAAATAGAAAAAATGAAAAAAGAAGAAAAGAAAAGAGGACTTGTAATTTTCGAAACAAATATTCATTCGAAGAAAAAAATTTATGATAGTAAAAGGATAGAATTAATTTTTTTTTGTAAATATTCCAAAGAAGAAATATTAGCTTAACTAAAAAATCAAATTTTTTTTCAATTTTTGACGAAAAAAATATACATAGATATCTTTCTATATATTATTTGTATTTCGAAAATCCAGCTACAACTTTTTCTTGAATCAACAATCTTTTTTTAAATAAATGCTTTACAATAATGAACCAAATATAGAAAGAAGTTATAAAACAAATCAAATTATAATTCCCTTTCTTTTAAAATTACACAAATATTTTAATTATAGGAATGCAAATTCACATAATTATTTTGATGTCTCCTTTTGATCACAACCATATGTATTTTTAAATTTGTTACAAATCTGAATTATTAACATAATCATATATAAGTTAAGACTTCTTTTTCAATATAATATTTTTTTTTTTGAAAAATGAAATAAAGGTTTTTTTTAGCACAAGGAATAGTTCATTCTAAAAGAAAAGAAAATAGCATGCTCAATTCTAAACTAAATCAATGGACAAATTGGTTAAAGAATAATTATTATCAATATAATTTGTCTAACCGTAGCTGGTCCAAATTAGTATCACAAAAATGGAGAAATAGAATCACTAAATGTTGGTCATTTAACAAAGTGTTAAAGAATAATTTATATTTAAGATATTAATTCTTTTATACTTCGTTTTTATTTTTTATTTTATGATTTTATGATTTTTAATTAATTGGCCATTTAATGAAATTAAATTTAGAAAAATATATTTTACTTTTATTTCTTTATATTATATTATTTAAAAAAATAATATATACATATATATTATTTAATGATACAAACTATTTATAATGTCATATAAAAAATTGTCTCTCTAAATTGTTATTTCACTATTTTATTCATTTGGTTTGTTTTTAATCTGATTTACCATAAAAATAAGAATAACTAATTTAATACATGATAATCATTCCTAAACCATATTTTAAAAATTAGTTGATTTTCAAAATAAATAAATAATTATTTCTTTTAATGTGTGCACTTAGATAGGGTAACTGTGGAAATATGATCATTATCTTATGTGAAGGGTGTTAACATGGAGATCACTAGGCAAACTTGGAAGGATGTGGCTGGCCTAAGAGAAAGGGGTGTGCAAGTTCGCAAAGGTGAAACAACTGTTGTGGATGAATTCAACAAAGTCTAATATTTCAACCAGTGTGTGCGCAATCAAGGTGAGCAAACTCGCAATTTCCATGTGGGGGACTTCGTGTGGAGGAAAGGTTGTTGGCGATGGTGGTGACCAAGATTATCATTCCTAAAGGGAGCAATCATTCAACCTTGATTGAAGGTGACTTGGTGGTGATGTATAACATCTAAAATGGTGTGGTAGTTGATTGGACATACACCATTTATAACCATATGTTGAAGGCCAAGAGGCTAACTGATTTCAAGCTTGAGGCTAGAACAAGTGGAGCAAACTAAGGAGAAGATGATCCACAACCCATAGCCATTGAGATATATCAACCTTTTAAGAACATTGAACCTGCATATTCCTAGTTTGAGAGGATAGTTCTCAACCAACTTCAAGACTTGAACATGTCACAAAATGCACATCACGCATACTACAATACTCATTTTCAAGATCTGGAAGATCAGCTCTATAATGTTCATGACCTCCTCTCTAATGTCTACAATAGAGACAACCCCAAGAATGAGTGAAGGGGATGGTTCATAGGTCATGCATTATGTAAGACCCGAGAAATTTAATTAATTAAATAAATAAATAATTAATAAATGTGGGTAGTGGAAGCCTTTAAGGCAATTAATTCTAGCTTTTCTAAAATGGAAAAGTACTAGCTCAAATGATTAAGAGTACTTGATTGTGTTGAGAGGACTTGGGTTTGAGTCCTGTGTATGTCATTTGTGTGTTATTTTTATTGTTTATTTTTTTAATAATAATATGACGGATCATGATTAGTGGTAATATAATCCTAGATTGATAGGAATTATCACGAAACATGAATTGGTTGAATGGTTATGCATTGACATGACATTAACATGGTTGTGTATTCAAACCACCATGGAACAACCATTGAATGACAACTAAACATAATTTTAATGTCATTTTTGTTTTTGTAGTAATTAGGATTAATTAAGTGACTTAGGGGGGGGGGAGGAGAGACACTAGAGAGAAAAGAGAATAACAGTCTATGTACCTTTGAGGAGGAGTTTTTGGAGAGCCAAGAGTTGAGTTAGAAGCTTATTGACGTGTGGAAAAGGAGAAGGAGTCAAGAAGTGGATTGTTGCTATCACCAAGGTTACAAGTTTTACAATTGGAAGCACGAAATCCAGGTTAGGGGAGTTATTAATTGATTTTAGATTACTTGCGTTAATTGGATGATGATTTGTATGATATGATGTTGCTCTTTTGTCTATTCTTATTTTAATTCGAGTTTCTGGAAATTTTCCAAAAACCGTCTAACGAGCCTTAAAAGCCGTCAGGCGACTCATGCTATTTTCTGCACAATTCTGGGTTCCTAACAGGAATCGCCTAGCGGCATAAATTGACTGTCAAGCGACACCACCTTTCCTTCCTAGATTTCTGTGTTCTATATGAACCGCTTGGCGACGATGAACACCCGTCAGGCGATGCGAGCAACATTGACTCAGTTTTTAGTGTTTGTGTGTTTTGGGTTGTTTCTGATTGGTGGGAAAGGTGTTTCTAATTGTTGGTTGATTGAGGGAAGGTATTAATTGTGAAACTACGATATGGTACGAGGAATTTTGATAAATATGGTTATGGTTGGATATTAGGGTTGGTGAATCAGGGGTTTTTATCGGTTGGTTAATTCCAAAAAGAGTTGCTAGGTTCAAATTTAAATTGATAATTAGAGCCTTGGGATGAATGGTTACACGACCGGGTTGCAGAATTATGCAGAAGGAAATGCTCTGGAATTTTTAAGGGTGCTGTTGTAGGTACTTGGGTGTAATGGGTATCATAGCTAGAGTTGTGGTGTGAGTTACAACAACGCTGTAGTGATTGGTCTGAGTTGAGGGATTATGTTCTCAGTTTAATGATAAGTAATATGAGTTTAAATTGCGAATAAATGAGTATGTGGCATGTTAATGGATATTGCAAGGTGATAGAATAAAATTGGTGAAGGAGGATGTATTGTTTAAGACCATAATAGGAAATAGGTAAAATTAGGGGACCATGATATAAGTTTTATGTAGTGGTTGTATCTAATTAAATTTAGGCATTTAAATGGTCTAAGTAAGTGGAATTGGAGATGTAACTCCGTATAAGTATGGGTGATAAGAACTTCAACCTTTAGGAAGAGGTTTGGGTGTCACTATGAACTAAGTAGCCTATAGTGGTACTGAGAGGGAGTAGGGTTATGTTGTAGTGGGAAAATAACTAGCAAGCTATATTAGTGTAGCGCTTGGCGGTGAAGTTTGAACCACCAAGCGAGAGCTAAAAAAATAGAAAGGTCCTAGAACATGTGGTGCCTGGCGGTGAGGTGTGTTCCGCTAGGCGATACTTGTAGTGGCAGTATGGTTTGAGGCATTTGTCGCCTGACAGGTTGTGGCTTCCGCCACACAGTCTGGAATTGAATTTCTCTTGGCGGCTTTAGAGCAACGCCAGGCGATAATGTAGAGGCAAAATGTTTGTGATCGTTCAATATGCATGGTCTACAAGACTTTGGGTGATACCTTAAAGATCGACTTGCTAGAGGGTTTCTTAAGTTGTGGCTCAGAACGTATCCCTTGAATTGTGGCTTGGGATAAGGGATAAACACATGGCATTCCTTAAGTTGTGGCTCAGAATGACATCTCTTGAGTTGTGGCTTAGGATGGCGGATGAACAAAAGCATTCCTTGAGTTGTGGCTCAGATTGGCGAGTGTTACCGGTGTGAGTGTGCGAGTTGTGGCTCGTATGGATGGGTCTAGATAGATTGTCCTCTTTGAAGTCGGTCGACGAGTTTGGTAGTCTTGGGACATTACAAATATGATTCGTATCGGGAACTCCACCTGACGTTATGGAGTATGGTCTGTAACAGGTTTATCGCACGTGTTTTACAAGTTGTGGCTTGTAGGTGTGGCAACAAGAACATCTTGAGAGATTCATCTAAAGACGTAAAACATGGATAATATGGTGGTGACCATGTGGTATGAAATCAAAGGATATAATTCCTTTGATGTGTGCATATATATATATATATATATATATATATATATATATATATATATATATATGTGTGTGTGTGTGTGTGTGTGTGTGTGTGTGTGTGTATTGTTATGTTAGCTCACCCTATCTACTTGTGTTTGGCGATGATCGTGTAATGCGTTACATGGGAGCAAATGATGTTGCAGATGGTTCTGGTGAGGCATAGAGCCGGAGCGGGGCTAGTGTGGGAAAATCTTTTTCAGAGTTTTCTTATCACATGGATTTTTTTATGATTTTGAAAACCGTATTTTACTAAACATTGAGTTTTATAATGGTTGTTGAAATTTATGAATTTTTAGGAAAGATAATTTATAATAAATGCGAGTTTGTAATTATTTCTATTTTATTTTACTAAAAAATTTCGTAATATCCGACTAGGATGTCCCACATTGAATGTTGTTGCTGCATTTGTGTTTTTGTCTGTCTGTTCCAGTATTTGCTTCATATTGTATTTTTCATTTTTGTTTCGTTTCTTCAGTGTTTGTATCCACTATTAGTTGCTCTGATAGTCTCTATGTTTGATGCATTAATGAAAATTTTACTCTTTCCAAAATGATGTGTGTATTACTTTAATTTGATGAATCCAAAGGGGGAGAAAAATGAGTAAAATTGAGTTAAATAAGTAAAAATGGAAAAACTTGGAATTAAACATGTTGGAACTTAATAATACTGCAAACTGAATATGAAATCTTAAGCTAAATCACATTATTAGTGATAGGAGGAACATATGCATTTGTGATATGTATGAATGCTTGTGTGCTTTTGCTTGGATGTGTATTTGTATATTGGTATCTTGTGTGCAAAAACTTTTTCAAGTTTCTCTATGGATCTTAGCTCATCAATTCAACTAGAGGATATTGGCTTCATCAAATCAGGGGGAGATTGTTGGCACAAGCAAGCTTGGTGCAAATTTTTGATAAAGTTAAGTGCATGAAGATCACATGTGATTGATGAAGAATGATGAAGATCCACTTGAAGATTATGTTTATATTGTATTAAATATGGAAATAATGTGTTAAATGTAATGGTTACATGTTATATCATGTTGGCAGGCTAGATGATATAGTTTAGATACCTTATTAGTCTTAGTGTGTCCTTTTTAATCTGTTAAATTAGGTTTTAACAGGTTAAAAGGCTTATTGTATGTAATTTCTAGTATTAATGTATTCAGTTGAATTATTTTTCAATTGACTGATTTCACTTAAGTCAAGTGAAATCAACCAATTATATGAAAAATTCAACTGATTTGATTTCACTTAAGACTAGCAATATAAGTTGTGTTTTCGAGAGCAGAGGAACGATTCTGAGTTTTTAAGCGTGAAAACTTGTCATTCGTCACTGAAAAACCCTCTCTTATGAATTATACAACTGTAAGGTGAAGTTTTAGATCTTGGTTGATCTTGGAGGTATTTAGGTTTGGGAAGAGGTTGAAGAACTTATGTATGGCTGGCTAGAGAGAGCCACCATCAGGTTTTGTACTTCTTGTGCCTCTTGTTGTGTCCTTGGTGTGCGTCCAGTTCTGTGAGTGTGATTTTTGCAAGGGTTGTAGTTTAAATTGTTTTTTGTAAGTCAAAAATCTTGGTGTTTTTCTTTGTTCAAAAGTGTAATCTTGGTATGTGATTTGTAAAACTTTTGAATATTGTGGAAACCAAGCTCAGGTTCTCCTGGTAAACTGGATGTAGCTCTGTGATTGAGTGAACTAGTATAAAAACTCAAGAAAACCAAGTAAATCATTCTTTGCTGTGTTTGAATGTGTTTTTGTGTAATATGGTGTTGCATACCTGTTAGAAATACTATTTGGAACAAGTCTTCTGTGTAAAAGTTTGTTGTTTAAGTGAAATTTATGAATTCTGTATTCTGCATAGTTTCCCAAAATTTCAGTCGATTGATTTGATATTTTAATCAACTAATTCATAGGTTTATGAACAAATTAATCTACTGTTTTATTTTTTGACCGATTGAAAGTGTACTTTTATGCAGCTTTTGTATTCAAATTTTGTGGTCTATTTGATTCAATCGAAAGGGATTTTAAGCTTTTGAAAAGGTTTTAAACAACCAATTCAAATCCTCCCATCTTGGCTTAAAGAACCATTTCATATCTAACAATTTTACCTTTTTTAAACTCTAACCCTTTTCCTTTTTTTTTTAAGGTGCAAAGTCAGCACCACAAAAACAACTATCTTGTTTTGACTTCTCTTTATTCTCCTCATTCTCTTTCACTTCAACCTCTTATCTTTTCACTTTCTCTTGGCTAGGGTTGGAAGTACAACCATAAAAGGGGAGCTTTTCCACTTCACTGTCCTAATCCAACTCAAGGTAAGTACATCCCTTTTTTTTTGGGAGTCTAATCTCTCTCGTAATGCAAGATTTGTCTACTTTTGAATGTTACCTTTCTAGCTTTCCAAACTCTCTTTCATGGAATGTGAACTTGATAATTGATTATTAACAATCTTTTACATCAAGTGTACTATTGTATTGAAGTAGTATTCAAAAGTTGTGTCCATAGGGACTTGTTAAAGGTCACCAATAATTAGATTACAACTATTATACGTTTAGTTTCTGATTTCACTTGGGGTTACAAGATACAAACGATAATTTAGAGAAAAAGATTGAAGGATATGATTTTCCTTATTTAGTCTAAAACCCGCCAAGATCATTGCTCTTGAAGTACTCTCTTAAGTAGATCTAGATGCATCCCTAGTATCTAGATCCTAGGAAATTTAAACCCAAGGTGATCTCTCAACTCTTGGTAGAATAAATCCTTGCATTACTTCTTGAGACTTTCTCTACCCAACATCCCCTTTGGATACTTTGATAAGCACCGACACAAGTATGGCAAACTACTTGGACCACAATTCAAACTAGTTAAAATATCAATACTAATCAACACAATTTACAGCCAATAAATCTAGACAGCAAAAGATAAATCAGAAAAGAAATTGAAACATGAAAAAGGGAAATTCAATTGCAAACAATCTTGCCTCTTAGAGTTAGCCTCTCATGGTTGAGATTAAGCTCCTCAAAATACAATAATCCATTCACTTCTTTCCTTATACAACACTTCTAATAAATTTTAGGAAGAAAGAGTGAAAGAGAGGCCTATTCCCTACAGATCTGATGGTTTCAACAAGGAGAGGAGGCACTGTTTTATAGCCTGATATGGGCAGTGCTCAACCAAGTTTTCCAGGCTTAGCCACACAATATTCATTTCTTAAATCTTCCTAATTTTGTGCATAACCCAATGCTTGGCTCGATGTTTTGATGACTGAGATGCCATTTTGTTGTTGAATTCATTAATTGTTTCTCATCATTGGCCCAAGCTCAAGTGCATAGCTCAACAACTTTTTTTCTGGCTAAGCAGAGTGTCATGTTATTAGATTTCTTGATTTATCTTCCAAAAGGTATGATGTATGAAGATTTAACAAAATAAAAAGGCATTTTTCCTAAAGAACACCACTTTTAAGCCTAAGATAAGTGTATTATTTGTTATGCATTTTGGTGCTATGAAGACATTTATAAACATGCCCCTTACTTTAGAACTTTGTCTTTCCTCAAACAAACCAAAACCAAGAGGATTTGTAACAGCATTAACGAAGAACAAATTAGACAAAGAGAACTATTTTGTAGCAAAAGGTTAAAAGGCTTTGTTTTTTCAATAAGAACAAAGAGTTTGAAAAATCCCCTGCAATTTCCCACTGTTAAACTCCCTCCCACTAGGGTTTTAGGTGTTTAACTTTATCGATGCTTTCGAGCCTTCACTGGGTTTTGCATCTCATTTCAATTTACCATTTATCCTTATAGGAGCATGGATCACTAAGGGCTTTTGTGGGCTTGTATTGTGGCTTAGGCTAATTAAAATAATAACTAACTTCCTTTATTGAAATATCATTTCCCAAAAATGCAGGAAATTTAAACTTTTATTATGTCAACCATAATTCAAAATCCATAATTATAACACTATTATAATCATGAAAAGCTGAGTAATATAAACAATTACAATTCATTGAAAATCATAAAAATACAAAAGCTCCGATGAAAATCTTTATCCCAGACTAGCCCTGCTCCGACTTTATGCATCACCAGATCCACCTGCAATATCTTCTGCTCACGTGTACCGCGTACACGATCATCGCCAACCACAAGTAGGTAGGGTGAGCTAACAGTTAAACAAACATATATATATATATATATATATATATATATATATATATATATATATATATATAAACCATATATTTTCATCAGATAAATCACACAAGTACACCAAAGAAATTTCCATCCTTTGATTTCACAATGCATGGCCACCACCATGTTACTCGTGTTCTACGTCTCCTAGTGAATACCTCAAGATGTCTTGCTGCCGCACCTACCGGCCACAACCGGCAGAGCACATGTGGAAAACCATGCTATGGATCACACACCATAACGTTAGGTGGAGTTCCCAATATGAATAATATTCGTAACGTCCCAAGACTACCAAACTCATCAGCTTAATACTGAGGAGGGCAATCTAATGGACCCAATTCATACACGCCGATATGCACACACTCCCACCGGCAACACTTGCCAACCCGAGCCATAACTCAAGAATTCCTCGTGTTCATCCGCCATCTCGAGCCACAACTCAAGAGATGCTATTCCGAGCCACAACTCAAGGAATACCGCGTGTTTAACCCCTATCCTGAGCCACAACTTAAGGGATACGTTCCGAGCCACAACTTAAGGAACACTAGCAAGCCGACCTTTAAGGCATCACTAAAGCATTGTAGATCACACCCATTAATAGTAAAAAACACAAATGCTGCTGCAGCAAAATTGCCTGGCGCTGCCCACTTCCAGATCGCCTGGCGGGGGACGCGTAGTGCCAGGCGCTAGGTGCCAAGCGCCAAGAACCCAAAAACCCACTATCGTTGCAGACTCTGCCTGGCATAACCATCCTTACCACCAGGCGCCACGCTGACCCAAAGCCCACTGTTTTATGCCTATCGCATGGCGGTTCAATCATCTCCGCTAGGCGCCACACCAGTATATACACAATACTGGTTTTGAGTTCAGGTTTATGTACAATTTTCACAAGCCACTCTTACTTGCCATTACTTCTGAATACCCCCAACTAATTCATTGCCACCTACAATGATTCCAGCCCCCACCTAATTTCATTCTTAAATTATAATCACATATACAACCCCAAGCATTCGACCTCATCATTTCTTGATTAATCGACATAACATGTACTTAACATTCCAATACCTAAGAGCATACTATCTTTCACTCCATTAACATTCTAAGTTACTTACATCCTCATGATCACTATTGTAGTGATTAAGAGTCTCCCACCTCTCAATTAACCTCTAGTGAATCAATACCCTTATATCATAAAGAACCATTCTTATTCTCATTCTAATGACCCATAATTTGTTACCTAATTAATTCTACTCATCCATCTTTTCTGCCCTGCCAATATAGCCAAAAGAACCACACAGAACCCCTCCCTCTACGATGGCGCCTGGTGGCACCTAGCCTGTTGCCAAGCGATGCATCAGTTCTAGGCAGTTCAAACCAAACCTAGAAATTGGGTAAATCTGCTATGCGTTGCCTAGTGGTCGAGAGTTTACTGCCAGGTGGTTCCTCTTCATGAACCAAAAAATAAGCCAAAATGCATGTGCCGGAAAGTATCATGCAATTCAGAATATATCATTCAATTCAAACTTAAACATAAAATTTAACGCGTAAAGCTACCCTAACCTGGTTTCCTTGCTTAAAATATAATGCTAGAGTCCCTTTCTTGATCACCAATGTTTTCTCTTAGTTCTCCCACGATCTAGCTCCTTAATTATACTCACTAGTCACTGTTTTCCTTTAATTTCGTGCACCTTACAGTACCCTCAAATTTCCAGACTCAAAAACCCTTATGCTCTCTCTCAATTAGTCTTTTAATGGTGTTTTAATGGTAGGTTAATGTCCCAAAACGAAAATTGGTTTAATGTGGCTGATAATTGTCATTCAAGGGTTCATTATGAACTATTTCCAACGTCTTTTGGCTGTTAGGGTTTTCCTTGTGATGAGTGCGTATTTTTGCCTTCATTTAATGTTTAGTTATGGGTATTTAATTGAATTTGTGTGCTTAAAGATTGATTTAATTAGGATTTCCTATAATTTGGTTTATTGGGCATGAGATACAAAAACATGTTAAGAATAGCTTTTTAGTTGCATAAATGTTCTTTGGATATTTTGAGGTGTGTTAGTGCAGCTGCAGCTAAATTGAGCTCATGGAGGTGTGGAAATAAATTGCTTAAAGCTTCATGACACCTTAAAGATAAGTCCAAGAATAAGAAATTAGCAAAATCAAAAAAATCCAAGCCAAACATTGCATGAAGACGGTAAGAAAAACTTGAAAAAGTGAAGAAGTTTGGCTAAACCAAGAAGAGAACAACAAAATAATTGGACCTTGCAGTTTTATTTATCTTTATGATAGAAGATAATTTGGGAAAAATATATCTTATTTAATTATATCATAAAATATTAAAAGATAATAACTACCAAATCTTTTTAAATATGGCAAGATCTTCTTGAATCTTTTTAGATCCACAACAAACAAATATATCTTGAAGATATTGGATTATTTAGAAGATAATTTGAGGAGATTGCAAAGGCTTGATTTAGAAAATTAATACAAATATTAATTGGTGATAATTTATCATAGATCTTTAATTATTTAGTTAATTTAATTATATTAGATATTGATATTATCAACCAACTATATTTGTCAAATAGTCTATATCTCTCCAAACATTTTTAAAATAACTATAAAGATAAATAATATTTATCTTTATTTTAAAATATATTTGAGAGGTTTTACCAACCGAAAAGCCCAGTCCAAGTCCTATATAAAGAGACCAAGGAAGAAGTAGAAAAAAGGCTCGACACTTTGGAATTTAGGAACCCTTAGGGGGGCCTAATTTCGTTTCCTTTCTCTCTCTCTCTCTCCACTCTTCTATTATTTTTATTTTATTTTGCATTCTATGGATTACTAAACTTCTTGGGTTGATTCCATTGTAATTTCATTATGGATTCTGAGGTTAGAATGAAATAATTTCTTTGTTCTTTTTATTATTGTTGAGGTTTTCATTCATCCATGTCTTTTATCTTTGAATCACGTAAAAGGTAATGATTTTAAATTTATATGCATGTTGATCATATGAGTTTAAAGGTTTTTAAATTTAATTGAAACTTTACTTTGATTTTATTTAGAAACTTTCATGTAATTAAATGAGTTTTTACCAATAATTGAGACTTTACTTTGTTTAAAGGTATTTACTAACGAAAATTAAAATCGAAACATTACTTTGATTAATTAAGCTTTTTATTTGGTGAGGAGATAAAAGAATAGACATGATTAGGCATAGTAAAATTTGATTGAGACTGTACTTTAGTTGAATTTACTGTGAATAATCTAAAAGTTCTCACTTTTAATTGACACTGTACTTTGGTTAAAAGTGAGAACGCCAACAAATTAATTGAGACTTTACATTGATTAATTTGCAAATCTAAAACAATAATTAATTGAGCAATAATCTTTAGATAACCGACGATGAATCTATTTTGAAAAAGCAATGGAATCAATTTTTTTTCTTTACTATTGTTTTTATTTCTTTTTATCTTTTCTATTTCTTTCTTATTTATCTTAATCCTCCTATATTTTTATTATTTTATTTGCATAACTCTTTTGTATAGTTTTTATAAGAACTAATTTGTTAGAAATCAATTCCATGTTCATTGGGAGACGACTTTGGGTTACTTCACCTTGCCATTTCACATTCATGCCAAATAAAATTTTGGCAAAAAGAAAGTTTAGTTTGATTCTACCAAGGTTTGAATCCATAACCATGCCCATGTCAATTTAATGCACAACCATTTAACCAATTCATGTTTCGTGATGATTAATATAATTCTATGATTATATTATCACTCAACATGATCAAGCATATTGTCAAAAATAATAATAAACCAAATAACACAGAAATGGCATACAAAGGACTCGAACCCAATTCTACTTATACCTAACTCAATCATATCATGTCATGTGACAATCCCCAACTTTCAAATGTGTCCAATTAAAACATTTCACGTGGCATCAATCCTTGCACTAACAAGTTGTCCAACTAGATGATGACATGTCATCATCATCATCTCCAACCTTCATCCCTCCTATTAGAACTAATTTCTCTTCTTGCACCTTGATGCCACCACCGTCAACCTCCATCTTCGCACTACCAGCAGTTGCGTCTTCATCGCCTAAATCAGAAATGCATCAAACCAGCCACCACGTACCAACAACATCGGTGATGACCACAAACATGGATGCACATGTTCGTGCCACCACCGTACTTGTAGTGTCCAACCTGCAATCGTCGTGCGATCATCTTCACACATCAATCGTCATGAAACTTAAATCCACGAGCAAGCCGCTAGCGAGAACACAACATTTGTTCGATCTCATCGCAACCACCATGAAACACACCTAAAACGCGTGGCCATTGTGACGAAGAACACGAGACAGACCACTACAAAGGACACCATCTTTGTCGACGCTTAGTCATGAAACAATGGAACCCACCGTAGGTTCCTCCTTTCTCTTTGCACACCTACAACGAAACGCACCTGGGAGAGAATCACAAGCAACAACGCCACCGTGCCTGAAAGGAGAAGAACGAAGTGAAGGTTTTGTTCAGCAACCTATAGCAGAATATGACCATCATTCGCAGACCTGGAAACAACCACCAACTATTTTCATTCTCACATCTTCTCACCGAAAAATGTGAAGTAGCACAACCAAAAAAAGCACCATTGTCGTCCACGTAGTTACGCTTAACACGAACCTTCTACAGAAACCATGGAGGTGGAAACCCTGGTTTTGGGAGAAAGATAGGTCTACCACGTGGCAGCCTCTAATTGGACACGCAAATGGTCAAATCTGGTCAAACATTCAAAAATTGGTCAAACATTACAAATTCTGGTCAAAGCTAGTCAAATAGTCAAACAGGAGGGGAAGACTTAGAAATTGGACAAAAATTAAGTTGTTGAATAATTAATTAAAGATGTTAAATTAATTATCTTTGGTATATCTCAAATTATCAATAGAGAAAGGTCTTCTTAATATTTTAGAAATTGATAAAATCTGTTAATTATTTTAGAGATATTATATAAAAAGATAAAAGATTTCAACAATAGAATATAAGATCCAAATCCAATCAAGGCCTATATAAAGAGACCTAAAGGAGCATAAGAGAGACACTTAGCAACTCTGGTTTTGGAAGCTACCATCCACCACATCTCTCATTTTTCCAACCTTTTTATTTTTCTTTCTCTCTCATTCATCATTTATCATGTATTCCATCCAATCCATGGAGGGCTAAGCTTTTAAGGTTGGTTCCACTATAATTTTATTATGGATTCTAAGGTTAAATTAAAATAATTTCTTTGTTCTTTTGATTATTGTTGTGGTTTTTATTTATCTATGTCCTTTGCTTCTTAATCGAATAGATAATGATTTTAAATGTACATGCATGCTAATCAGTAGCGAACTTCTACTAGTTTTAGCACCGCAAACAGTTTACTTGCAGTCTAAACCACTCCCAAAAGTCCAACTAGACACCCCTCAATCAAGGTTAAATTATTGGTAGTCTACAACTCTTATATGGTTCAAGTACCTATACTTCTAAGTTTCCAACTCCACTATTCAAATTTATAATTTACCATATGCTCTACCATTTCATAGTAACTCAACCAAGCTTATGGAATGACTCCTAATCCAATATGTTAACATCTGGCACATCCTTTCTACTGCACTATAATGACAATAAATCTTTCCTTCAATTACATGACAGTAAATCTTTCCTTCAAATACCTTTCAATTAATATATTCTAATTCACCAAAGTTTCCCTCCAACTTTTTAGACCTTTTAGGTTCAGTCACACTACCTCTCTCTTCATATGTGTCCATTCCTAACCCACCAAGTTAGTCTCCATATTATATACAACCACAAATTTATTCTCATTATTAGCACCCATCATATTCCATTCATTAGCTTTTTCATAACTAAATCTCGTGCCCATTTCTTCCAAGACCACAAGTAAGGTTCCAATCAAATTCCTCTCTAAAACCTCATTACCCCGCACTCCAATTAACCCCAAAACCATATAGTTTCACCCTTGTCGCCTGGCGGCCAATAAGATGCCACCAGGCGGCACATCAGCACATGGAAAAATACCAGGTTTTCTGCGCTTGAGGATACCACAGTTGTAACCTGCAAAATTCCAATAATACACCCACAACAGCACAATTTACCATTTTTCCATTCTAGGATACATGCTTAATGTAAGACCCGTAAAATTTAAATAAGTAAATAAATAATTATGTAATAAATATGGGTAGTGGAGCCTTTATGGCATTTAAAGTTAAAGTTTATGATGTGGAAAAGTATTAGCTCAAATGGTTGAGAGTACTTAATTGGATTGAGAGGACTTGGGTTCGAATCATATACATGCCATTTAGGCGTTATTTTAATCATGTAATTTTAGTAATAATATGTTGAGTGTGAAGAGGGATAATATAATCTTATACTTATAGAAATTATCAAGAAACATAAATTGGTTTGATGGTTATGCATCGATTTGGCATGGTTAGAGGTTTGATCCTTGGTAGAACCAAATTAAACTTTCTTTTTGCCAAATTTATTTTTGGCATGAAATTGAAGGGACAAAAGAACCCTAGTTGTGTGAGAGAAACTAAGGAGGTTGAGAAAAGAAGTGTAAAATAGCCATTGAATGATAATTATGCCTAACTTAATGACAAATTTCCTTTTAGTCATTATGGCAATTAAAACTAGGCTTGAAAGTGGTTGTAACGTCCTAGCCGAAAATTACTTATTAAAATAAACAAGAAAATAAATAAAATATCAACCTCATTTATTAATCATCAATTTCCCAAAAACCATGGGAAAATTTAAAACTTAAAGTCCAATGAGTCAAAACAAATAAAATAAGTCGCATCAATACGTATTACAAATAAAATTGTCTATAAAATTATTACAATAAAACCATAGTCCGCTAACATAAACTAGAGAGAAAAATCCCCAAGAGTTCCCCATTCCGTCTTTATGCCTCTGTCCGCTCACCTGCATCAACATTTGCTCCCATGCAACAAGTTACATGATCATTGCCACACACACACAAATAGGATGAGCTCATTTAAATAAAACCAACAAATAAAATATAAAATACGACATCAAAGCATTTAAACCCGGGTTAGTGCATTTCCCCCTTTTTCTCTTACTTCATCATTTCCAACTCTTGCCTTTAGATGTCTATCATCTCTATACCCTTTAGGTGAGATCAATGATCGATCTTTGCTGTACAAGTGTCTACTCGCCCCTCCGACTACAGGCCACCACCTAATAGTCCACACGTGGGAATGACTTTGCCACAACATCTCACCGTGACACCAAGTGGAGTTCCCCAAAACAAACCTAAGTTTGTAGTTGTTCCCAGACTACCAAATCTCTATCAGAATCCACTGAAGAGGGCAATCATCCGAAACCTTGCCGTACGAGCCACAACCCACACACTCCACTGGACTTCCTAAACCACTAGGCTATAACCTAGAGTGGTCACGTGTTACCCCAATACAAGATGCACTCGTAACTGGGCCCCCAACCAAAGCATCGCATCATGAACATCCCCTAAAGTGGTGTAGAAAACTTCCTCGTGCACCATCACTGGACCAAAATCGCCTGGCGCGCATCTCACGTCGCTAGGCGGAATTAGCTCCAGACCGCCTGGCGTGCATCACACACCGCCAGGCGCCACGCTCCTGCAGTATCCTCACTGCACTGCCACCGCCACCGCCTGGCGGACAACATCCCGTCGCCAGGCGCCCTGCTCCTTCGTCACCGCCTGGTGCATCCATGACATGTCGCCAGGCGCCCTGCTCGCGCTGTGACCACTGTTACTGGTTTATGTCCCGTCCGCCAGGCGCCATACCAGTAGCACACTGCTACTGGTTTCTTGGCACTTATACAGAACCCAATGGACCTCAAATCACACAACACACCAAACTATAGAACAATTATGACACACCAAACATAGTTCTATCACCAGCAACTCATACACACCTTTTTAATCATGTAGATTTTGATCACCAAGGTTGCACACACTTCTCAAAATAACACAAACAATGTAGCATATTAACTACAACACTCAATAAACATAATTTCATATATCCCTACATGTTTCAAAAACGGAATTGCACTTCACACATTGCACTTGCCATTCTTCTCCTTTATTAGCATACCATCTCTTTAACAATAATGCCACATGCTAATTCACGCTTCTTGTTTTACTAATTTAACATACTTTCTAGAATATATCTTAGCACATACAGCAGAACATTTATAACCTCCATTACATTATATCACTTTTCCCACCTTCGCTATCTCTAACCTTCCTTAGTCCCTAACATGCCATCTTCATCTAAATGTTCCATCCTAGACATATATATTTATAATGAATTTCTAATTAAATAGCCAACAACACGAAATCCATGCCAATCAACCAAAATACGCTGCATTGTAAGGCCGCCTGACAAGAGTTCCTGCGCCGCCAGGCGGTGCATGCCCATCTGGGTTCTGTCTAGATTTTCCAGCAATGAACTGCACCCAAGTATTCCAATTACAGTACCCACCTTCATCCTAACATGTTTCTATATGCACATACCATACAGAGTTCATACAACATTCATATTATCGCCAATTCTGGATAATTAATACACCATTCATTGCAATATTTCATGATTGTTGTCCCCAATCCCAGCATAACCCTAACCCCCCAATTTCCATTCGCGAATTCATGCAATTTCCATTAATTTAGTCACTGCAACAATAATTCCTCATGTAAATTATATATATGCAATAAGAATTCAATCCAAATACAACAACATCACTGACAGATCAACCAAAAACGCATAAAAAATATCAACAGCAATATAGCGCTTGGCGAGTCACTCCCGGCCGCCAAGCGGATCATCCGCAAACCCAGAAACTAAGTGCAACCACATGTGCCACCTGGCGGCAGTTCATGCGCCGCCAGGCGGTTTCTGGAAAAATCCAGAAAACGCGAATAACACCACAAATCCAAGCGTTCACAATTCAAACAGGAAATAACAATAAAACATACAATCAGAACTCCCCTAACCTGGATTCCCTTAGCTTCGCCTTGACTCTTGCGAGCTCTCCCTTGATCACCAATGTTCTCCTTTTTCCTTTTTCTCAGGACAACCCCTCAATCCTCACTCAAAACTCACCCAAAACTCAGCAATTCGTGCTCTCTTCTGCACCCACAATGACAGCCTCACCAAACCCTTTCTCTTACTCCTAATTGGCTTTTTATTGGACTCTTAAAATGGTTTGATTGCACTAAAACGAATTTTTACAATCAATCCATCATTAACATCACTTAATGGCTTATTACCTTCTGTTTTCCAGCCACCCTTGCTGCCATGCACTCTAGGGTTTTTGTGCCTCTTTCACTTCCATGCTAGGCTAAGTTTTTACAAAAAGAAAAATTATTTTGTTCAAGCAAAGGTTTGAACCCATCACCACACAATTGCAATTCAAGTGCACAACCAACTCAACTAATACATTTCTCATGCCAATATTTATGCATCTAAGGCTATCTACTTGCGCATCACACTTCAAACATTTCATCAGAAAATAATAGAATTAAATAACATACATTTGGCATACTTAGGACTCAAACTTATATCCTCTCACACAATTAAAGTACTCTCAATCATTTGAACTAGTACTTTTTCACGTCATAAAAGTTAGTATTTAATGCAATAAAGTCTTCTCTTACCCACATTTATTAAATAATTATTTATTTAATTATTTAAATTTAGTGGGTCTTACAGTGGAGGTAAAGGGAAATTTAGTGAGAAAGGAGGACTCTAAGGAGACATAACTCTACTGCACCGAAAAGTGGAGATTGAGAGTGAATTGGAGAACAATTTCAAAAGATTAGAAGAAAATTGGAAGGAGTTAAGGGTTTAATTTTTGGTGCACAAAGACTTGAATAAATTCCAAGACTTAAGCAAAGAAACCAGGTTAAGGGAGCTTGACCACTTTTATTTATGTTTTCGAATAATTACATGAATTATAGCACGGTTGTGTATGCTCTTTACCATATATCATTTTTGGATTTTGTGTTTCTGGAAAATTCCCAGAAACCGCCTAACGGGCGATGAACTGCCGCCAGGCAATGCATATGCTTGTGTGTGATTTTCTGGGTTTCGAGTGGAACTGCCTGGCGGCACAAACTGGACCGTCAGGCAATCCTGGCTGTTCAACCCAATTCTAGGTTTTCTGGATGAAGGGCCTAACGGTGGTGATTGACATGCCAGGTGACGCGAGCTTTTGGTTCGATTTTAATGTTTTGGGTGTCTGGGTATGATTCTAATCGGGGAAAAAAGGTTGTTCTCATTGTGTGAGAATGATTAATAGTTGTATTCCATTGAATCATACTTGGTTGGTGGTTAAATTGGAAGAGAACCTCATGGACGTCGTGTTAGGGTTTGTGAAATTGGGAATTTAGAGATGGACTAAATGGAATGTGTAATATTAATGAAATTTCGTTGATTAAAAGTTTTAAGGGATGAATTGTGATCCTAAATCTTTGAGTGGTGAGTATTGAGTTGAAATTGAAGGAAATCGGGATGGTTGGGCTGGTTGAGATTCACAGGCGCAAGAGAAGAGCTGTAGGATTCTTGGAACTGTAGGAACCGCCTGGTGGCACTCAATTGGCCACTAAGCGCCATACTAGTGATGCGTGGTGCTCTGATTCACAAAAAACGCTATTTTTCGTATTTTCACGGAACAAGAAACGCCCGACGGTAGAATAGTCCCACCAGGCACCACCTTCCTCACTTCTGGGCGCTAGGCGCCACCATTTTTTTCTGGTTTGCGCAGTTTTCAAAAAACTGCATTTCCCAGTTTGTTAACCGACGGATTTAGGTGAAATTATGACAATTGGTCCATAACATGTAGTTTTTCACTTTGATATTGCTGGTTTGGAGGACAGTAGCTAGAGATATATGTTACTCAATATTGCTGATTTTGGAGTCTTTGAAATTCATGATGTTCCTACAGAGAACAAAGAAGGTATGTCAGACACGAGTATTACCTTACTCTAGGACGCCATCTCCTCAGTAGGCTCCTTCCCGGTTGATATATATCGCTTATGGGTATCTCGGTGTGATCGGTTTGGACTCAGGAGGGGTTACTTGCAAAAGGGACTCCAAAGCTCAAGTCAGCAAAATCTCTCAGAAAGTCAAATCTGGTGATTAGGGAAGTAATGAATGCGTATCTTTAATTCGTGGGGTCCATGCATATTGATAGATTATTAATTATGTCTGGCCACGTCATGGGCTGGGCCCTTGTTTGGGCTGTAGGTGGGCCTGGGCCCTAGCCTAGGCCCTTAGTTCGATTATTGTGGGCCTGGTGAATCTTATTGAAACGTTCTATTTTTGCCAAGTCCTTGGTTATTTTTGTGGAGTTATCGGCCTAGGCCGGTTACCCTTTAATGGCTTAGGCCGCTATTGTTGTTTTGGTTTGTTTGATCAATGTCGCTTCTTAGCGGTTTAGTCTGGATACCTTAGCATGTATATGGTAATTGTTATTATTCGGCTGGGCCGACTAGGTGTGGTACAATTATTATTCCGATAGGCCAACTAGGTGTGGTACACATGAATAAGCTCTTGATAATTTCAAGTAACTTGTAATGAAGCATGATTGGGTTATGTGGTAAGTCTCTAACAATTTGAATGTTCCTTTGGGTTAGTCACATGTGGAGAATTGGTTATTGGTGAATGCATGTGTGTCAATATTAATTTGCATTGGTGTATAGAATCATGTGCTTAAATTGTTAAAGTGTTATTGCTTACATTTGTTTGAGCATGCGTTATTCATAAGTTAGAATTGAATGCTAGCATGGTTTAAGAGCGGGTTTATATATATATATATATATATATATATATATATATATGAAATATGAATGGATTATTTTTACTTGTTCTGGGTGCTGAAAAACCAGTATTGCACAACTACTGGTGTAACGCCTCGTGGTGGTGTCTGACCTCCAGGCGATGGCTACAAAACCAGTAGAGAATTGAAGTGTGTTGCGCCTCGCGATAAGGGCTGTCCAGCAAGGCAATACTTGTGGAAAGAGTAGCATCATAGGCGCTTGGCGCCTGGCAGCACATGTCCCCTCCCAGGCGGTCTGGAAGCCTTTTGTGCCTGGTGACTTGTGTGGAGCGCCAGACGATTTTTGATGAAGCAGACATTGGGTTTTACTTGCTTTGGATGTGCGTGGTCTACGAGGCTTTGGGCGATATCTCAAAGGTCAGATGTTGGAGTATTTCTGGAGTTGTGGCTTAGGATGGAGGGTAACACAAGCATTATTTGAGTTGTGGCACAGAATAACGAGTGTTCCCGCATGTGTTCTACACGTGGTGGCTTGTAGTTTGGACAGTAATGATAGCTTGAGATTATCAACCAAAGACATAGAACATGGATTATATTGTGGTGGCCATGTGATATGTGATCAAAAGATGAGGATCCTTGGATTGTGTGTGTTTTGTTATATAAATTGATGCATATGTTTTATTCTGTTAGCTCACCCTATCTGCTTGTGTTTGGCGATGATCTTGTACGCGGTACACGTGAGGAGTCGATGTTGCTGGTGGATCTGGTAACGCATAGAGCTGGAGCGGAGCTCGTTGGGAGAGTACTTTCTCAGAGTTTTATATTTTATGTGTTTTTAAAGAATTTTTAATATTTCATATTACTACCCATAGACATTATAATTGAATTTTAAATTTTATGGATTGGAGTTAACTTCGGATGTTAAAAAAGTTTTATATTTCTCATGTTTTTGAAAATGGAGCTTAATAAATGAGTATTTAATATTATTATCTTATTTTATTAAGTAAATTTGTAATATCAGGATGGGATGTTACATTTGGTATCAAAGCAATGGTTTTCAAAAGATTTTTAGGGTCTATGGGGAGTGAGCTTATCGTGTTCCGCTTACGAGTCAATGTGTTAATTCTTTTGTGTTAAACATTTTGTTTCCATAGTCATGACTTAAGTTATGTGGTTTAATCCAGCTAAAATGTGGCGTGCACAAGCTTTGGCAAATAGGACAATAAGGGATAATACTGGGGCGGATGAGATTGTACATTTGATTCATCGGATGGTGGACGCGATGTAGCCTAATGCAACACAATCCAGAGCCAGAGTCGCACCTACTCGTGCCGTGACTATGGAATACTTCATGAGGAACAAACCAACTAAATTCACTGGTAAGGCCACTTCGGACAAAGCGGATGCATGGCTGAGGGAGTGTGAGAAAATATGTCGAGCAATTGGGTGCACTGATAGACAGAAGTTAACCTTCGTCACATTCCTTCTTGTGGCAGACACTGAGTTACAGTGGGCGGGGATGAAACAACTGATGCAGACCCACGAAGAGTAAGTGACTTAGGCTAACTTCAGGACACAATTCTTGGAGAAATACTTTCCTGACAATGCCAAATATGAAAGGGAAGCGGAATTCCTTACCTTGCAGTAGGGGACTATGACGGTACAAGCATATACTGACTGGTTTGAGTACTTGGCGAGGTTCTACTCGCAGGCTGTCTCTGAAGAATGGCGCTGCAGAAAATTTGAAGGTAGTCTAAACCATGAGTTGCATTGATTCCTCGTACCTTTGAGGATCCGAGAGTTCTCTGTATTGGTGGAACATGCAAAGATGGTGGAACGACTAGAGAGGGCCCAAGTTGGGTCATGAGGGCACATTCTAAGAACAGTAGGATCGGCGAGAAACGACAAGAGAAACCCTACACCATACCTCAACGTGAAGGACGGAGGACAGTGAAGTGTTTCGAGTGTGGGGGAGACCATTTTCGGTGAGTTTGTCTAGAACTTTCGGGAGCAAAGCCGGAAGAGAAGAAGTGTTACAATTGTCGTAAGCCAGGTCATTATGCGAAATCTTGCCCTGAACGGGGGGAGTCTGAAGTGCCACGACAACAATAAGGTAAAGTCTGATTTGATTATTTTTGGAGTAGTAAAGCATGTTATGTTAGTTTGTGTGATGTATGCTCAAAATTCGTTCACACCTTTAAAACCAGGATGTACTTTTACTCAAAAGACTAGGAAGAGTTGAGTAAAAGGAGTTGTTATTTTACCCTTAGGACTTTGGAGAGTCAGGTAAAATGGAGTTTTGGGTTATTGTAAGACTTTGATCTAAGCTTAGTAACAATGTCCTTGTTGGGTTTTGTTGAGTAGGCAAGGAATGTTGCTTGTGAGTCTTAGGGAAAGTTATGCTCTTATCGGGTTTTGGTGAACAGGTAAGGGTGAGACTCTTGTCGAGTTTTGTTGAACATACAAAAGTTGTGTTTGTGAGACTCAGGGAAAGCAACATTCTTACCGGGTTTTGGTGAACAGGTAAGTGGTGGGCTCTTGTCGGGTTTTGATGAGCAGGTAAGGGTGGTTGTTTCTGAGTCTCAGGGTAAGCAACGTTCTTACCGGGTTTTGGTGAGCAGGCAAGAGTTGTTGCTTATGGGTCTTAGGAAAGCAATGCTCTTACCAAGTTTTGGTGAACAGATAAGGGTGGTACTCTTGCTGGGTTTTGGTGAACATACAAGGGTGGTTGCACGTAAGACCTAAGGAAAATTAGTACTCTTATCGGGTTTTGGTGAACACGTAAGGGTTGGGGATCTTGTTAGGTTTTGTTGAGCAGACAAGAGTTGTTGTTTGTAAATCTAAGGGTAAGCAATGTCCTTACCGGGTTTTGGTGAGGAGGTAAGGGTGATACTCTTGCTAGGTTTTGGTGAGCAGGCAAGAGTTGTTGCTTTTGGGTCTTAGGAAAGCAATGCTCTTACCGGGTTTTGGTGAACAGGTAAGGGTGGTACTCTTGCTGGGTTTTGGTGAACATGCAAGGGTGGTTGCACGTAAGACCTAAAGAAAAGTAGTACTCTTACCGGGTTTTGGTGAACAGGTAGGGGTTGGGGCTCTTGTAGGGTTTTCTTGAGCAGGCAAGAGTTGTTGTTTGTAAATCTCAGGGAAGCAATGCTCTTACTGGGTTTTGGTGAACAGGTAAGGGTGAGACTTTCGTCGGGTTTTTTTGAACAAACAAGAGTTGCGTTTGTTAGACTCCGGGGAAGCAACACTCTTACTGGATTTTGGTGAACAGATAAGTGGTGGGCTCTTGCCGGGTTTTGATGAGCAGGCAAGGGTTGTTGTTTGTGAGTCTCAGGGTAGGCAATGCTCTTATCGGGTTTTGTTGAGCAGGTAAGGGTGATACTCTTGTTGGGTTTTGATGAGCAGACAAGAGTTGTTGCTTAGGGTCTTAGTAGAAGCAGCGCTCTTACTGCGTTTTGGTGAGCAGGTAAGAGTGGTACCCTTGCTGGGTTTTGGTGAGCAGGCAAAGGTAGTTGTTTATAATACCTAAGAAAATAATGTTCTTATTGGGTTTTGGCGAGTAGGTAAGGGGTATTCCTTGTCTTTCCCGATGCGTTGGTGCGCAATGGGAGAGGTTCTTTCCAAGAAGCGTTGGTGCGCAGGGAAAGGAACTTGTGAACTGGAAGTATTAAGAACATAAAATGTCTTGGTAGGGTGATGAGGGTGCACAATCATGACTATATCTGAGATAGAATCCTTTCTTAATTCTAAAGGTTTTGGTAAAAGAGTGAAAAGTGGTAGGTTGAGTTTGTCTCCTATACCTTTCTTATTAGGTTTTTGTTGTTTTGTGATATGTATGTGTTATTTGTAGTGGCTGACTACAAAATCAAGGTGAAACTTGATCTGTTGTTTTGCAAGGGTTAGGTAGGACCTTTGAGAAGATCTCTTGATCGAAGATGCGAGTACGCATAAGGATATCTCAATGGGAAGGAAAAATAAGTTGGTTGTTGAGCCTAAGAAGTGAAGTCAAAACTCATAATCAACGCGTCTGGCGGAGGGATTTTCAAGGATAAGTTCTTGGGGCTAACACTACAAGTTTGGTAAGAGGAATTGAATTTAAAAGTTAGAACAAGAAGAGGTGTAAGCCCATGTTTATGCAATAGGGTGGAAGAGTTAAATTGATACCACAATTTAACATAGGACTAAGCTCGGGAGGAAAAGTGGGTAAACATATGAGTTGAAGGTTGAAATAAAAGGGTAGAGACCAGGAAGGGAGAATTTGAAGATAAAGGTAAGTTGAGGCAATCCTATCTTCATTTTCCCCAGGTAAGCTCAATTTTCGAGGACGAAAATTTTATAAGGTGGGGGGAATGTAAGACCCATAAAATTTAAATAAGTAAATAAATAATTATATAATAAATATGGGTAGTGGAGCCTTTATGGCATTTAAAGTTAAGGTTTATGACGTGGTAAAGTATTAGCTTAAATGGTTGAGAGTACTTATTTGGATTGAGAGGAATTGGGTTCGAAACATATGCATGCCATTTAGGCGTTATTTTAATCATGTAATTTTAGTAATAATATGTTGAGTGTGAAGAGGGATAATATAATCTTATACTTATAGAAATTATCAAGAAACATGAATTGGTTTGATGGTTATGCATGGATTTGGCATGGTTAGAGGTTCTATCCTTGGTAGAACCAAATTAAACTTTCTTTTTGAAAAATCTATTTTTGGCATGAAATTGAAGGGACAAAAGAACCCTAGCTGTGTGAGATAAACTAAGGAGGCTTAAAAAAGAAGTGTAAAACAACCATTGAATGATAATTATGCCTAACTTAATGGAAAATTTCGTTTTAGTCATTATGGCAATAAAACTAGGCTTGAAAGTGAGGGTAATGGGAAATTTAGTGAGAAAGGAGTACTCTGAGGAGACATAACTCTGTTGCACTGAAAAGTGGAGATTGAGAGTGAATTGGAGAACAATTTCAGACGATTAGAAGCAAGTTGGAAGGAGTCAAGGGTTGGATTTTTGATGCACAAAGACTTGAATAAATTTCAAGACTTAAGCAAAGAAACTAGGTTAGGAGAGCTGGACCGCTTTTATTTATGTTTTTGAATAATTACATGAATTATAGCATGATTGTGTATGCTCTTTGCAATATATTATTTTTAGATTTTGTGCTTCTGGAAAATTCCCAAAAACCACCTGACGAACGATGAACTGCCGCCAGGCGACGCATATGCTGGTGTGTGATTTTCTGGGTTTCGAGTGGAACCGTCTGGCGGCAGAAACTGTATCGCCAGGCGATGCTTGCTGTTCAACCCAATTTTGGGTTTTCTGGATGAAGGGCCTGACAATGGTGATTGACCCGCCAGGTGACGCGAGCTTTTGGTTCGATTTTAATGTTCTAGGTGTCTGGGGATGATTCTAATCGGGGAAAAAGGTTGTTGTCACTGTGCGAGAATGATTACTAGTTGTATTCCATTGAATCATACGTGGTTGGTGGTTAAATTGAAAGAGAACCTTATGGACGTCGTGTTAGGGTTTGTGAAAATGGGAATTTAGAGATGGACTAAATTGAATGTGTAATATTAATGGAATTTCGTTGATTAAAAGTTTTAAGGGATTAATTGTGATCCTAAATCTTTGAGTGGTGAGTATTGAGTTGAAATTGAAGGAAATCGGGATGGTTGGGCTTGCTCAGATTCGCAGGCGCAAGGGAAGAGTTGCAGGATTCCTGGAACTACAGGAACCGCCTGACGGCACCCAATTGGCCACCATGCGCCATACTAATGATGCATGGTGCTCTGATTCACGAAAAACGCTATTTTTCGTATTTTTCGCAGAACAGGAACCGCCCAGTGGTAGAATAGTCCGCCAGGTGCCACCTTCCTCACTTTTGGGCACTAGGTTCCACCATTTTTTTCTGGTTTGCGCAGTTTTCGTAAAACTGCATTTCCCGGTTCGTTAACCGATTGATTTATATGAACCTTTGACAGGTGGTCCATAACATGTAGTTCTTCACTTTGAACGGTGGAGAGTAGGTTTGGAGGACAGTAGCTAGAGATATAAGTTACTCAATTATGCTTATTTTGGAGTCTTTGAAATACATGAATAAGCTCTTGATAATTTCAAGTAACTTGTAATGAAGCATGATTGAGTTATGTGGTAAGTCTTTAACAATTTGAATATTCCTTTGAGTTAGTCAAATGCTGAGAATTGATTATTGGTGAATGTATGTGTGTCAATATTAATTTGCATTGGTGTATAGAATCATGTGTTTAAATTGTTAAAGTGTTGTTGCTTATATTTGTTTGAGCATGCGTTATTCATAAGTTAGAATTGAATGCTAGCATGGTTTAAAAGTGAGAATATATATATATGTATACATACATATATGTATATGTATGTATA
>Ga0209589_1002952_pt1 | contig 29692 bp, 17 predicted proteins | sample CowpeawhiteBW_FD_187525 | JGI IMG/M metagenome (GOLD analysis project Ga0209589, IMG submission 187525) | Root nodule microbial communities of legume samples collected from California USA - Cow pea white BW (SPAdes) (version 2) | ecosystem: Host-associated > Plants > Roots > Nodule | place: USA...
AATTTAAAAAATAAAACAAATTAAAAAATTTGAAAACTAATTAAAAAAAAAAAAAAACTAGACGGGCCAGCCTGGCCCGGCCCGTTAGCCCGTCATATACGGGACGGGTTGTGAATATAGGCCCGTTTTTGTTTGACGGGCCAGCCCGTCCCGATCCGTTTTTTGACGGGCCACATACGGGCCGGGCCAAAACGGGTCGGACTGACCCGTTTGCCACCCCTAAATTTGAGTATAGAGATGTGGATGAATTTTTTTTTACGGGGATGAGTATGGGATAGCGAAACTCCTCCCAGTCCCTCCCAATTGTCATCCCTAATAGTAATTAATTGTAATATTAAATTAATCTTAACTCAATCATTATAAATTCAATTTTGCTTCATTTAAAGGACACAAATGCCCATAAATGATATACAATTTCAACTAATAATTGAGCTTATGCACACTTATACGAAGGTAAAAAATAATTAAATAAAAAAATAACTATGTTTTAATTTTGTTAAAAATTAAAATATAATTAAAAGTAAAAAAAAATTAAATGAGTAACAAAAGATATTATGAAGAAAGGATGATTTTTTTCACATGAAACTGAAATATTTTTATCACAAAAAAATTTGAAAAAGACTACAAATTTGAAAGAGATATTTTTTCTTTCAAAAGTTAAAGATTGCATCTCTCGAACCTTTCAAGCTTTTACCGACAAAATATTCAAGTGTCAAAAGAGAGATATTTTTTCTAGTATTTTAACTGAAACCTTAGAAATTCCAAAATATTTATCTCAGATTTATGGTTTAGAAATTTTTAAGGACACTTTTGTATTTATAAAATCTGTTATGTAAATTTATATTATTTTAATTAATAAAATTAATTATTTATATTTTTAAAGTAAAAGTGATAAAATTAAAGATCATTAATTATATATTAATCGGTGTCCGTAAGACATTGTTTAACATTTTCCATTTTTTTATTATATTGTAAATCATTTTATTTGAAAGAGATGTTAACCAGTGTCCTAATAACATTGATTAAGGTATAATTAATTTTATAATTTTTATATTAAAAATTGAAATAATTAACTCCATTAATTAAAATAATATAAATTTATATAACAAATTTTATAAATACAAACATATATCATTTAAAATTTTTAAACAACATTTCTCTCATACAAAATAAAGACTTTGAAATTTTTCTATTAAAAACAAGAAAAAAAAATCTCTCTCATACTTAAGATGCAAATTTAAATCTAGTATTTCACTTAAAAGTTTAGCTAATTATATTTTTTGCATTGTTAACTTTATGTTTTTGTAATTAAAAATTTTATATATTAAAATATTGTTTATTTTTTAAATACATAAGATTTTCTTACATTATTAACAATATTGTAAAATGTTATCGTGAAGTTAAAAAAATAAAATTAAATGAAATCTCAAATTCATATATTTTAAAACCTTTTAGATATTTAATATTATTTTTTGTTAGTTTTTTCATTAATTTTATTTTATTTTACATTTAATTATATTTAAAAATTTTTAACAATCTCAAAATTTAGTTATTTTATTATTTAATTATTTTTAAAATTTTTATTAATAAATATTAAATAAAATATTAAACATAATTATACAACATTTATAAACATTTTTTTAAATAAAATAAAATTACATTAATAATTATTAAGTAATAATTCATTTAATATTATAATTAACTAACAAATTTTATAAAATTTAATATATATTAATTATTTTTATTCGGTGCTAACAAAGCTTTTATTTAATTTAATATTATTTTAAAATCTGAATTTATAAATATGTTTAATATAAAATACATTGTTATTTCTTATAATTTTTGATATTACTGCTTTTATTTTATTTTTTATTTATCAACAATTATTTTTTTATTTTTATATATTTTATTTTATTTTTAATAAATATAATTTTATTTTATATATTAACTTAATAACATTATATTATCATCTATTAATATAATATCACGTATATTTAAAAAATATATATGTAGTACTTAATATGAAAGAAATAAGATGGATATGACTTTTGTTAAATAGTCAAGTCAAAACAAATGGCCTGTGTGTTATTTCTTATAATAAAAATAATAAAACATTATTTTGGTTGTTATTATTATAATAATAAAATAAAATATAATTAAAAAGGTGATTAAGTTTTAAAAGATATTAAATCGGACAAAATAAAACGAATAAAATTCATAAAATAATTATTTTACTTTTAGAAAACTTTTATTGAATCGTATATATGTTTTAAATCCACTGTTACATTGAAAGTTTCTTATCCATATATGGTTTTATATTAATTTTAAATTATTTGATGATTTTTAAAAATTATACAGTGTACGTTATATATTTAAATATTTTATTATTATATAATTTGATTTATTAAAGTTTTTTATTTGTTTTTTTGACGAATCATGGTGCTAGTAACTCTTTAATCCCAACGTTTCAATTAATTATTCAAGAGAGCAGGGGTAATTCGGGAAATTCACCTCTTTACTTATATTTAAATTCAGCTTTTGCTGGGATTTTTCCAAAACTACTTAAAATATATATATGGACATGGACTGAACTTTTATTATAAAATTAAATTAACTCAAATATTTTGGTTTCTAAGAAATTATATTTTTTCTATAAAAATTAAGAATATAAGGTTATTTTCGTTTATAAAGTAAAGTCAGTTATGTATTTCAACAACCAGGTTATAAATTACTTGAAAATTGATAACTTAAGTAAAAGATTATAATAACTTGTTTAAAAAAGGCTTTAATACCTTTTTGTCCTCATTTTCGTACTGTTTGTTGCGGATGATCCTACACAATGTTCAAAATGGTCTTTTTTTTACCGAATATTTAAAATGGTCATCATTTTCGCAATTCGTGTTTTATTTGGTCATTTTCTGTAACGCCGTTTAAATCATTAACGAAACGTGACATGGTTTGTATTAGGGTGTGTTACGTGTACTGTACATATGGCTATTCCCAAGCTTAGATCAATATCACTTCACAGTACAAATAGTAATTGATGTGATTTGTACATAAATAAAACATTATGATACTTGAATTTCTATTTGAATTTTCTATTTGCTTTAGTTGAATATCTTCTTTTATTCGATTTTTTGAATTGTTTATTTTACAATAGTCGATGATAGTCACAATAAAAATTTCAACCCATAACAAACACTACGAAAATAAGGACAAAAAGATATTTAAGCCTAAAAAAAAATCTTCATACAGAAGTGTAGATAAAATACGTTATTAAATTATAAACAATCTTTACTTTGAAAGACAAGTCAAGAAAACATCATTTATATTTTGTTCCAAGTAAAAGTGTAACTATTTCTTCCTTATATCAGTTCACGTTATATTACTAAAAATATCAAAATAAATAATTTAAAAGTGATTAAAATAATAAATTAATAATAAATAAAAAAAGTTGATAAAAAAATAGGTCAAAATATTATTATTCTTTTATTATTTAAACATAAATTGATAGCATTAATTACTTTTTGTCAATTTATTAATGTTTTATTAATTTACATTCACATATTATTTCGAAGTAAAAGTAAAAAAAAAAACAAACTAATTTTCATTTATACAATATTAATTTTTTATTAATTTATAACTTTTTTTAAAATTTTATAATTTTTTTTATCTATTTAAAATTATTTTATACGAGTTACATAAATATAAGTTTATCATTTAAAATATTATAATGATGTTAACATGTTTAAAATAAAATTAATTAACTTAAATGGTGGTATTTTCATTAGGAACTTATTTTACAATAGATAATATTTTAATTGTTTTCTATTTTATCACATTGTTGAATTATTTATAATTCCGTGTATATATTCTCTTTAATTTAAAAAAAAAATCAAAGGCATATTTTTTCACACTATTTTTTCTAAAAGTAATCCAAACAAAGGTTTAAAAAATAACATTAATTTTCAAAAGGGGGAGAATCTAGACGATAGAAACTCCTATTTAAAAGACTTTAAAAAAAATAAATTGACGAATCCGTCATAATTTTAATTTTATTTATTTATTCAATTTTATAATGGTAATTATCCTCTTCCAACATTATCCTTATCTTTTCTTTACGTGATTATATTCTTTTCATCATTTGGTTTCGAATTATTTACTTGCACCTCTAAAATATTTTTAGAAATAAAAAAAAAATCAAAATACACATATAGTACATATCATTTTAAAATTTTAGAATAAGAAGAAAATCTTAAAAAATAGAAAAACATTATAAGTATTAATATAATAATTAAATTGTTATATAAAACTTAAAAGAAAATATATTAAAATTGTTGAATGAGTGTACGTTATTTGTTACATAATTTTGATGAAAATCAACTTTTTGTTTTATAAAGTTAAATTTTATTTTTTAATATGATATCAAAATTTATTTTAAATTAATTTTAAAGATATTTTGTATTTATTAGATGTATCGTGTTACTCTGTTGTATTGTATGTATTTGAGATGGATATCAAACTATATAATATATGGATCTGGATTCATAATGATCTAGATGACTGTGTTACATATATGGCTAAGAATACCTCAGTCCATACTTGTCTTGGATCATCTTGGACAATCATTAATACCTGTCGATATTATTTCGCCCTGTGATAATTGATATCACATTGGCCTTATTGCATTAAGGAGAGATTAAGAGTTAAAGCATATTATTAGCATTATTAACTAGATTAATTATGATAATTATCTATGATTTTTATATCCAATCAGGTAAGAGCTCATAAACTTAAAGCATTATTCATAGGTTAGTTAATTATGTATTCATTATTATAATATTGATATTGTTCTCAGATGCACACCCTGGCTTGTGCTCCAAAGTGTTTTTTTTTTAGGTATACCTCCTATCTAAGGATGGCTCAAGAGGTTGAGACCTAAAACAAATTTAAAAAAATATAGTCTTTTATTTAAAATTTATTTTTTGAATTTGTATTATGTAAAATTATTTATTAAATTGTCATAATTAATTTCATTTAACATTTTTCATTTAATATATAATAAGGTTAATCCATTTAATTTTCTGAAGAGACATTGTTAATCGATCTATATTTTTTAATTCATTTTTTTATCTATTTTTATAAATTTAGTCATAGTTCCTTTTTGTAATGCAATTACAACCTCAATTCTTCTCTTCTTCTGAATTTTAAATTTTCTAGTTGACATATTTTTATATTTAATGTGAAATAAAAAATTATAATATATATAAAAAAACACTACTAAAATAAGTATATAAAACGAATGAGTTAAAACAATAAAGTCGATTTCTAGTTGTCAAGAGAGTAAGTTAGTAGACTTGTAGTATCTTGGAGTTTTATATCTCTTTCTCCTTTTTCACAAACCTGCGGAGTTTATTTTAAGATTAATCATTAATAAAAATAATTTAAAAAATATTGTTCTTTTTAAACTCGTAAGCCTTCTTTTCCTAAATTTGAATTGTTTTTCTACGAAAAACTCAAATTTGAATTATGCTCCAATTATTCGATTATCTACCAAAAGACTAAATCCTAATCTAATTAATAGCTTTGTAGAAAAATTACAATTCATCGTCAAGTTATACACATAAAAACACTCAAAACTCGTTAATCGAAACATACCGAAAAACAAAACTGGACAAAGAAAAACTCATTTTTAATTCTAATACAAATTCAAAATAGAATAAAAACAATAGCAACACAAATAGAAAGAAAAAATATACTAATCAAAGATGAGGATGGAAAAATTGGTATACACGGACAATACGAGATTCAATAATATGTCAAAATCCTAAAAGAGTTATTCTTAGAAGAGAAGAAAGTAAAAAAGATAAAAGAAGTCACAAAGATATAAAAAGATAAAGGAAGAAAATATAATCTTAATCTATTATAAGAGAATAAAGATAACTAATATTCTCTTTATAGTAAACAAAATTATAATTTACTAAATAAAAGTTTTAACTAATTACTTATCATTTTTAACATCAATAAAAATTAATAGACACTAATAATAATTAAATTAAATTTTATTCTCAAACATAAACTTATAATTAATTTAATAGAATTATATTAATAATACATTTTTTTTCTTAAACATAATTTTATAATTAATTTTAAAAAAACATTAATTATAAAAAAAATGAGATTTTTCTTTAAAGACTTAAAATAAATGTACTACTCGTTTTACTCTTGAATCAGTTTTATCCTACCTAAATTTAGAAACATCATTGAAGAGTGAAAGCAAAAAGAACTTCTTATTGAGTCTTTACAATAAAGTTTAAACTTTAAATCATGTAAAAACATTCGATATTTGAAAATTTTATTATTTATTAAATTTATTATGATGTCTCTGTCGATATATTAATATCAAATATTTGTTGAGAAGTTAAAGAAAATTTATGTCCCACAATTTTTTTACATATATAAAAATAATGAATAATTTATAATTTTCTTTACTTTTAATATATTTTATATATTTAACATCTGTAAACAGTTTATATATTTATATAAAAGTTTTAACATCCAAAATATTTATTAAAAATATATCATCACGTCAATAGATAATAAAACAAACTTACAACGTAGAAATATAAATTAACGTATAAATATAAAACAAACCTTATGTTATATATTATTGTATAGAATTAAGTTAAACTTAAATTACATCACTTGAAAAAATACATAAAAATAAAAGTGATAAAAGTAGTTCTGAAACACTTAAATGTAAGGCAGTGGTTAGTAGCACACAGTACAATGAAACGTTGCAGTATTTTTTAGTGTTTATTTGATGTTTTGTTGGAGGTGAGGTGGAAACTTAGAAATTCGGAATGAGTCAGAGCAGAGAGACACAGAGAGATGAAAAAAAAGAAAAGTAATAATAACAACACAGACCACTCAATCTGCCATCACAGCCCTTACCTTATTTTAACTGGGTGCCGTGAAATCCCAACCACCCTATCCTATTTCTACCCACACACAGTAATAATAATAAATTAATTATTTATATAAAAACGATGCACCAGGAAAACGCCGTCGTTTTCTGCACCTATTCCGAATCATGCATTGCTTTCACAATAATTACCCTTCGCAGATTCCCAGACACTCCTGCGTCCTTTTACTTATTTTTTTCTAAAATAAATATTATTTATTTATCTTATTATTTTTTTGCCCAACAACCAGTTCCGGTGTCGTTTTGCGCTTAGGCTTTTGGCCCCAGGTGCGTGGGTCCCCAACACTCTGGTCGCGCATAAAAGAAGAGAGAGAAATTGCTGTTGCAGCCACTCTTCATCCAACAGCGACATTTGCGCGCGTCCTACGTGTCAGATTTTGCCGCACACCTTTCGCTTTCACATACTCGTTGACTCCACGCGCCACTTTCACGCTCACTACCTAGTTTCTCTATTGGGGTACTATCAGTAGCTGTCGGGTAGGTGCGCCCTGGGTCCCACACTCTTCCTTCGCGTTTTTACTCTTTTACCCTTCTCTCTCATAATCTAAGATATTTCAACTCATAATCTAAATCCTCATTTTTAATCATGACTTTTAAGATTCCATGTCTCTCCACTCCGTGTCGTGTCTTCTCATCCAAATCTCGTGACTCACCACACCCGTTCATTCTCATTCGAAACAAAGCCAAAAAATTTCATAAAATAAAAAATAGATGAAATTCAAAATTAATCTTTTTCTTTTCTGATTCCATTTTGAGAAATTAATGATATAATTATAATGTCATGTTTACATGAACACTGGCATTTTTGAAGGATTTACAAACAGGACAAGAGTCTAAACTAGACCCGCAACCTGTGCAGACACATAGGTGCCTGCACGGTAAGATTAGCACGCACGATTCCTCTTTCTCACACTTTCTGCACAATCTCTTCCCACCGCTTTTTTCATTATCGTTATAATTGTTTTTTTCATTATTATTATTATTATTAACAATAATAATATTTTCTTTTACTTCGCTGCACCCTTCTTTCTCCTTGTCTTGCGCCCCGGTGGCTAACGTACGCCACCCCTCGTCGCTGCTTCCGCAGCAAGACTCCGCATCTTCATCCGCCGTGTGCGGTGGCGCTGCTACCTGCGCTAGGACCTGCTCGAGATTGGTGCGGAGGGCATTGACGGTGGCCTCGTTGGTCTGAGCCAGGTCGCGCCATAACTGATTCTCGATGCTCAGTGACCTCACTTTCTCTTCCAAAACCCAATTCAATTTTTCTATCTTCAAAATCTCTTCTTCTTTCGCTCTCAGTCTCTTCGCCATTTCCACCTCAATGCTCTCCATCAATCTTCTAGCTTGCCGCTTTCTCTTTTCTTCTAACTCCATCCTAACCTTCTCCATCTGCAGACATTGGAAATCACATCAGTTAATGCAACTCATTCACTAAATCAAATACTCTCACAGTAAAAAAAAAAAACTTCAAAATTACAAGACCCAGAAAAAAAAGTAACCAATATCGAAGATATGCATTATTACAATTAAGAACCATGCTAAGATCATTACTGATGGATTAAAAAAGTAGTGTTTTGCACTGTTAATTTTTGTGAAAAGCATTGAGAGCCTTGTGTTTGGCAAATTCGGAGAAGAAGTTGAGGGGATGAAAATGGCGACTGATTAAACAAAACCCAGATGAAAAAACTCGGGAAAGTAATGACAAAAGGATGATTTGTGTAGGAAAAAAAAAACGAAATTTCGATGAAATCAGAGAAGGGTAAGAGAATTACGTGTTGGGAGACGAGGGCATCGAGGTCGAGTTGTTGACGGTGGATGTGAGAGGAAATGTCTTCGCCAAGGAAGGAGAAAGAATCGGTTTTCTTCTGAGGGTACGAATGGAAAGGGAAATTGTTGTCGTGGATGGAATCTCTGGAGCGTTTTCTGGAAACGGGAACAACGTTGTTGTGGGAGAGAGTGCTGTTGTCGGATTCCAAGACAGCGGGTTTGTGGAGGAGAGAGCTGAAGTGAGGAGGCGGGAAAAAGGTCTCCGACGCGGTGGTGGTGCCGGAGAGAGGCAGCATGGAGTGATTACCCAAACCCAAACCCGTTTGCGTGGCGTACATGTTCATGATGGTGGCATCCATTGGGTTGGTTAGGGTTTCTCTGCAAGTTCATCAGAAGAGAGAAAAAGAAAAACATTAAAACCCAGAATGATAAAACAGAAAAGAAGAAGAAAAAGAGTGAGAAGAGACGTATTCACCTATTGGGTATGAGCTGTTGAGGATGGGAGATGTTAAAGTGAGGAGCTTCAACTGCCATTGATGTGTTTGAGTGGGTGAGAGTTTAGGTTTGAGAATATGCAGATGAGGTGTTTGTTATATGGTTTTGGTGGAGAAAATGGAGGAGAGAAGAATGGGAGATGAACAGATAGATAGAGGTGAGTGAATGGGAAGAATGAATGAATGAAAGGGTGTCAGAGAGAAATGAACAAAAGCATGCAAATAGGGTGGCAGCAAGGCTGGATGGTGGGGTTCATTCAGGATTTGGTCCTGTCCACACTTTATTATATTTTAATTATGCCATTAAATGTTTAACTATTTTAAATTACTACACAAAAAAGGAGAGAAAAAAAAGGTGACAATGGTGGTGGTGTGTTAGTTTGTTTTATTGTAAGATTTTGTCTATTTATGGAGTGCCAAGTTCCTAACCCACCCAGATTTGATCCTCATAATAATGCTATAGTTATAGCATCTTTGAGTGTTTGAATAATATGCTTCTTCTTTTTTCTTTTTTTTAATTTGGCAAGCATTAAATTAGTGTTTGGAGATTCATGCAATTAAAAAAGTGTTAAAATGTTGAAATCACACTTCATGGCTAATTTGAGTAATCCATAACTTTTAACCTTTTTTGTGTGTTGGTTGAGTTTGTGGTATATGTGTTGGAATTGGTTTTAATTGGAATTACTTTGAAACACTCAACGATTGATTTTGTGCCATCTTTTCACATCCAAAATCTTTAAGCCACATAAAAGTGCATTGCTAGAAAACTTGATTTGGCATGAAGAAAAAAAAATAAAGAAGCCAAAATGTTATCAACATTTAAGCTTTAAAATTGTTCAAAAAGGATTATATACTTACTCGTGACGAAACATTAATTTGAGAAACAAATAACTTCTATCTATTTTGATGCGAAATCAAATTAAATTAATCTTGTAATTGAAATTTACCCGCTGAGATATATGTATTGGAATTGAAACAATTTATTTTTTTATTAATGTGACGTTAGTCTTGGTATTAATTAGGTTTAGAGTTTTGGACGAACGCAGTTAAAGCAAAATAATTTATTAAACGCGGTCTAACTTTTAATAAAATTAAATGTTAAGAAAACGATGAATAATATAATTAACAAATACGTTTTCAAACAATAATCCTTTTAGTAAGAATCATTAATGAATAAAACACACGGTTACGGAAAGGAAAATATCGTGGCATGCGAATATAATTAAAAGTGTCTCTTACTGAGACATTTATGGGTGGTATTAATGAATTAATAATTAATAAATTAAAAGTATCTTTTATTAATATATTAAATATTTTGAGTGGATTGAGACGAAAATTTACTAAGTCAATGAAGAATTAATGATTTTAGAAAGTTGTATTTAATTGTTATTTTTGAAAATTGAATAGAATTAATTATTATTTTTTTATGGTTGTACATCGAAATGCTAAATTGGTGACAGAAGAGGAAGTGCCACGTAAGACCTGCCGACTGAGGGTAAAGTTGGCACAATAGAGTCCAAAATTGGATCCAGTTTCCAATTTTTCCACTGACACACTGCAACTCTTCTCTTTCTCACACTGTCACACAATAAATACATACAAACACTTAATTCATAAGGAAACTTTCCCAATACCTTTATCTTCAAAACAAAATAAATAAAATGTAATATATATATATATATATATATATATATATATACACACGATTATCTCCTCTTCCTGCACTCTTGATTTTAAAAAATAAAATGTTATTTATCTCTATACTTAAGTAATTTGAATATTTCTTTTAATATTAAATTGGAAAATTATTTTTTAACATGATAATTTTTTTATATTCTGACTTTATTTTTTTATTTTTTTAATATTTTAAATTCACTTAAAAAATATTATCTATTTTATAAAAAAAGTTGTAAAAATATTATTGACATATTAAATTGGACAGAGCAAAAAATAATTACAAAAAAAAATGAAAGTGAAATGGAAAGATTCTCAATGTTTTCACAGGATTATAAGAAGATCGAGTAAATTTGAATGGGAATTTAGTTTTATTTTAATAATATTATATTTATTATTTGTTTTTAATGTAATAAATAAAAAAATATTAATATAAAATAAAGACATATTTAATTATGTCTTTATATATTTTTCCTCAAATTCTGTAAACATTATTTTTGTTTTTTTTATTTTTTTTCTTTCTTTTTGAATATTTTGTTTGCGTGTTTGTGTTTGGCTGAGTATTCTACTTTTTTTTTAATTGAAATTTGTTAGTATATGCTATTTTTTATTGTTATCTTCTTATAATGAGTTACAAGTTAAGTAAATATATATTTTTATATTTTGTATTTGATAAGTTATTTTTATTTTGAATTCAAATAGAATTGGAAATAATATAAAATACAAATGTATTTAAAAAGGGGGAAATATAAGTCTAATATGAAATAATAGTGTGTAATTATTATTTTTATTGTTGTATATATATTTGGGTAATAATTTTGAAATCCAAAATGTTGTAATTTTAATACACAAGTAAAATGAGAATATCTTATATTTTTTATCGATAAATATTTTGGATATCTAACTTTTTACTCTATTTCGAATGTAATTTTAATACACAAGTAAAATGTTATTTGAAATCATTAATTATATTTTCGCTCTATTTCGAATATGCGTAAACACAATCTTTAATTTTCCACTGAAATATTTTAATGAAAGAAAATCTCACTTTTCTTTGTATTATATATAGTAAAAAATTTGTATATGTACGTGGTATAATTAGTTTCTTTTATAATTTTTTCCTCATTAAGAACGTACGAATATTTATATTATATGTGTACTATATAAAAAAATTGGAAATACAATATTTTTAATTAATATTTCTTGGTAATAAACTTGAATTAATTAATTTTAAATATTTGCCCTGGTTTTATGAATAACTCTTTTGATTTTTTAACATTGAGCGTTTCTTTATGGTGATTAATTAATGTTTATTTATTGTGTCCTTTAATTATAACATGTTAATTACTTTATTCAGGGTAGATACATTTTTATTAGAACTGAATTATGTATTAATTGTTAATTAAAATTATTTAGTTTGGCAGCAAAATTTCTATAAAACGCAGATATTTATATATCTATTAATTAATATACCTAGACCCATGTATTCTTTTATATGTATATTTATCTTTAAAGGAAGAGAAAGAGGAATAGAAAAGGTTGGTGGGGCACGTAGGGAACACGTGCGTGACAGAGTTGTGGGAGAAGAGTACAAAGGGTGATGCTGGGTAGGCACGTGCGAGGTGAGGACCTTTGTTTTTTGTGTTTCTTTCTCTCGCTTTTTTATAAAGTGGTTCAGTCATGTTGGTGGCGTGGGAAACGTTGCTTCGTGCTTGGACTTTTCTTAAACCCACGTTGACTTTAAGTGTTTCAATTTCTCTCCATCTGTTTTCAATAATTACTATTAATTTTAAATTTATTATTAAAAATTAAAGAAAAGAATTTTTTTATTATTATTTTTTCTAAAGATTTAAATTGACAAATAATTCTTTCGTAGTTAATAATTTTCTATAAAATTATAAAATTTTTAAATATTTTTTTATAAAATTTGTTGTAAAAAATATTTTATATAAAATATTTTGAAAAAAATTGGTTATAATTTTTTGCAAATTTTTTATCATAGTAAAATTTATAATTATTTTTTTTAAAAAAATTCAAAACAAAAATGATAGAAAATATAAATTTTTTTAGCAGTGATTATTGATAGAAATAAAATGTTTGAATGAAAAATAAGATTACCCGTAGGTGAAAAAATAATAAATGATCATAATTAGTTTTAGAGAAGAAAAAGTACATGATAATTAGTTTCTTTACGTAATCACTATGTACTAAAATAAATAGATAGTGTTAAACATTAATTTGTAAACCACTTAAATGGAATTCTAAGTTTAGTTGGAGTTGAGTTCACAGTACATTAATTATAATATATTTGTCAAATTCGTGTCTTCTTGTTTTTATGAAATTTTTTGAATTGAAATATAATATAAATGAGGGAAATCTTCTTGTTTAACTATGAGAATATTCATGATAAAAAATTTCTTGTCAAAGCAGGTTCCAAATCAGAGTGGTTTCTCCAAATACTTACTTTCCATAGGGTGTTGACCAACGTCAAAATGGTATATTTGAGAAGAAAAATAAAAATAATCCAAAGGAAGGTGCGTATAGTAGTCGGGAGAATGTATTTAGCAATAGAATTCTTGAAATATTACAAAAGGTCCAGTATAGTCTCTTGCTCCCTACATCAAGCAGGCTTTATGAAAATTCCAGCCTTTAGTGTTAAGAGGCCCATATGTCCAACTGGGCTCACATGGGCAAAAAGTTTAGATTCTCTACCATTTCATTCTATTTTCTTTTTCTGCCAAATTTCTTCTTTCTTTCTTTAGTTTTCAAATATTAAGAAAATTTTTTCAGATTAACATTGAACAAATAATTAACCAAAAAAATGGGATCAATTGCCAATAAAAAAATATTTTAACCTGTTATAAAGATGTCGATACAATTAATAAAATTTAATGTTTGTTATGAAATTAAATATTTTACGTATGAATATACATATCGAACAAAAATAGTTTTTATATATCGATAAAAAAATCTGACAATGAATAAATATTTACTCTAATCAGTGATTCTATAGGTGGAATATTTTCTTGAATCACTAAGTTAAGAATACTTTCACATTAATCATACAACTCGATATTTAGTAAGGGTTAAATATGTTTTAAGTCCCTCAATTTCTAGTGGATTTTGGAAGTAGTCTATTTTGAAACTTTGAACCAATTTAGTCCTTTATCTTTTGAAATATGTGGATTTAGTCATTTTAATCAAATTTTATTAAGTTTATTTGACATACCAAACACGTTTCATAATCGTATTTGACTTAAAATTAAAGTATAAATGTATCAAACAATATAAACAACTAAAATACAATCTTGAAATACATACGGAACATCAAATCACTAACACAAAAAAGCCTTATAACGTCACCCCAATAACGTCTGCCTAAAAAAAGCCCAACATTAAAAATGACAGGTGACATTTTTATAAATAATGGGACCTTTTTAACGTCTGCACGCTCCAGGTCAGACGTCACTTAACGTTTGTTTAAAAATACCCCGACGTCATCTAGAAAAGGACGTCGGACTCCTTTGCGCCAGACGCCCCTTAACGTCAGACCCACACGTGCTAGACGTCCCTTAACGTCGGCTACCCAACCCCCGACGTCACTTAACGTCGGATTAACACAGCACCGACGTTAAGTTTTGTTTTTCTCTCCGCGAGACGCAGAAACCCTTACGCTGTTTACTGTTTCCGCGAGATTTCCCGTTGACGACCCAATTTCTGACCTTCTCCAGGTGAGTTTCGAAAGGTTTTTGCCATCAAACTTGTTGGAATTTGATTATGGGTTGATTTTACGTGTTTTGAACCGATTATTTTGCGTTTTCATCTCCATCTGCAGCGTTTTGAGATTCGTCCCACTTGCTCTTCGTTCCCATTTGGCCAACAGTGTGCGGAGACCCTAGACTCCTTCTCAAAGTTCGTCTTTCAATTAGAAGAGGTTAGTTTTTCATTGTATGTATATAATTGTTTGTTGTATGTATATAATTGCTTGTATCTTTTTTTTTTTATAATGGTCATTATAGTTTTAGTCTTGGAATATTTGTTTTTTGTTAATTTTTTTGGCCTATTTATTTTTTTATTTAAATTTTTATAATAATATTTGTAAAATTATGAAATAAAATTATATTTATTATTAGATATATGCATGTTTAAATAATTCTAATTGCATTTTATTTTTGAATATTATTGTTGCAGTGTTATTTTATATATGTAGATTTATTATACTTATAGTATACACTAAGCGAAACTTAGTTCCCGTTAGAGATTTAGTACAAATGATTAAATTTGTAATCGTTTGTATTAAATGTTGAATTGTCCGATTGGGCAGTTTGAAAAAATTATTTTTCATAATTTGCTACAATGTGTACATTGAGGTTTATGCATAAATTTCATTAAATTTCGATTGAGGCTAATTTGTGTTGTTCTCTGGATGCATACTTGATTGTGATAATGACCAATCACTTTCATTTCGTGTAGAGACCAATGCGAAATCCTGTCGAAATTTTGTGAAGTTTATGATGTTTGACTTCTTTGTACATGTGTTAGCAAATTATGAAAAATAATTTTTTTTTGAATGGGTAGTGCCTCACCTTGTGAGAGTTAAAAGTTTGAGATTGATTGAGTTTTTTACAAACATAGTATGGATCGAAGCTGGATGAATGAGCGTCGCATCAGTGAAGAGTATGAAAATGGGGTTTCTGAGTTTTTGCAATATGTTTAAGAACACGCAATCTCAAGTAACAGGACATATTTTTGTCTGCTGCTACTGACACCGACGTTGGACTTTTAATGCACTGACATTAAGTGACGTTTGTTATTTTTCCGACATTATTTTGACGTCACCTAGTACGACGTCGGTATTTGGGCAGACGTCAAAGGTCAAAAATATCGGACGTTAAAAGGCTTTTTTGTATTAACGAATAAACCTAACAAAATTTGATTAAAAGAACTAAATCCACATATTTCAAAAGATGTAGGACTAAATTGGTTTAAAGTTTCAAAATGAACTAATTTCAAAATTTATTTAAAGTTAGGGGACTAAAAATATATTTAACCATTTTTTTATGATCAAAGGTTTGTGAAGAGTTTGATCCTTCACCAAAACATTATGAAAATACTTCATCGACTAAAACACATAAATCTAGGTTTTGAATGTTTTCTGGAATGTCTTCAGAAATGAAAAAATCTAAAAGACTCCAAGACGAATCATGATACTCGTTGATGTTGTTGCAAATTTCATAGGAATCTTCCTTTGTCCCTTCATTGGAGATTCTAGGAGAATCATAATCTTCAAAAAAAAGAAAAAAACATCGTCTAGAAATCCTTTGAATATTGTGTTAGCATATATGCAGAATATGATCCTAATATTGATTCTAACAATCAATCATAAACAATATCCCATACTAAAAAACATGTAGTAAATAATAAACTGAAGCGTACCTGAATTAGCCATAACGATGGTGTTCCCTTCTTTAGAGCACTACTGATCCAATGATCTTCCTCTTGTAGAGCACCTTTAATTCCCTTTGGTTTTCTCTCTTAATGGGGATAGAGAGAAAGGAACAGGAACTTGAAAAGTACGTTATGACTCTGTGTGCTCTCAGAAGGGGACCACGACCATTTATAAATTGTTAATTACTTAAGTTTTAGTATTTCTAATTTGGTCCCTCATCAAATTGGAAATTACTTTATGGTCTCTACACAATATTTATTTTCATGACATATGTCTTTAGCCAAATCTTTAATTTAGTCATATCACTTTATTATTTGGCTTAATAAATAATGGCCCTAACACATTTAATTATGTGTCATATATATGCATGACCCAAAATTACTAACAATCTCCCACTGGTCACAAATATATATGTCCTTACAACCTTATAAATGTGTTAGACTTTATGAGCTCAAAATTGTCATTATATTACTTGAGCATACTAAAAAAGTCTCGTCCATTGATTATATCAGCATGTAAAACCAAACCAGATTTTTCATTGCATCAATCGCAACTAAAACCAACAATGATCACTAATCCTGACACAACCAAATGACATGGATTCATCATGAAATGTGTAGCCTGAAAAGTTATGTGAAGGTGATCTGTACACACACATCTATTTTCAACTGGTATAAACTTTAACTTAATGAGATCGATATAATAATCTTAATGTACAAAATGTAATAATTAAAACCACATATATATATAAATAACAAAATATGTCTGAAAGTTCAATGTATGCATACAAGAAATTAAACATAGAACATAAAACATATGAAAATGACTATCTCCCGCTAAACCTCAGATTCCTCAAACTGTAAAACACCCATGTGAGCAACATGCTCATGAAAGACCTTGGGTGGAAGTCCTTTGGTTAGAGGATCTGCAATCATGGAGTTTGTCCTTAAATGTTCTATAAAAGTATGCTTACTCTGTACTCTTTCTTTAACAACTAGGAACTTAATGTCGATGTGCTTTGACTTAGTCGAGCTCCTATTGTTGTTGGAATACAATACAGCTAATTTGTTGTCACAATATAACTTAAGTGGTCTTTCAATGCCTTCCACAATTTTTGGCCCTGTGACAAAATTTCTCAACCATATCCCGTGATTAGATGCCTCATAGCATGCTACAAATTCCGCTGCCATGGTGGATGAAGCTGTAAGGGTTTGCTTGACACTACGCCAAGAAACCGCACCATCTACCAACATAAAAATGTAACCTGAAGTAGATTTTAAGCTATCTTGACATCCTGCAAAATCCGAGTCAGAAAACCTAGTGATCTCTAACTGGTATGGCCTCCTATATGTGAGCATATAACCTTTTGTTCTCTTTAAATATCTCATGACCCTCTTTGCTGCTTTCCAATGCTCCATTCCTGGATTGCTTAAGTATCTGCCTAGAACCCCAACTATGTATGCTATGTCTGGACGCGTACAAAATTGGGCATACATCAAACTCCCTACAGCTGACGCATAAGGAATCTTCTACATTTCCTCAATTTCCAAATTCCCCTTTGGGCATTGATTGAGACTGAACTTGTCTCCCTTAGCAACTGGAGTATCCCCGAATTTACATTCATGCATGCTAAACCTTTTAAGAATTTTATCGATATAGCTCCTTTGTGATAATCCTGGAATACCCCGAGATCGATCTCAGTGTATTTGAATTCCTAATGTAAAGGAGGCGTCACCAAGATCTTTCATTTCAAAATTCTTTGACAGAAATTTCTTGGTTTCGTGCAATATACCTATATCATTAATGGCAAGCAGAATGTCATCAACATACAAGATCAGGAAAATAAACTTGCTTCCCTTAAACTTGTGATACACACAATCATCAACAAGATTCACCTCGAAGCCAAATGAGAGAATTACTTGATGAAATTTATGGTACCGTTGACGAGATGCTTGTTTTAGTCCATAAATGAATTTAGTCAATTTGCAAACCATATTCTTTGGGTCTCCCGACACAAATTTCTGGTTGCACCATATATATCGTCTCGTCAATGTCACCATTGAGAAACGTCGTTTTGACATCCATTTGATGAAGCTCCAAATCATAATGTGCAACAAGAGCCATAATTGTCCTAAAAGAGTCTTTTGATGAAACTCGAGAAAAAGTCTCTTTAAATTTAATTCCTTCTTTTTTAGTAAATCCCTTAGCTACAAGACGAGCCTTATACCTCTCCACATTACCTCTAAAATCCCGTTTGGTCTTAAATAACCATTTACAACCAATGGGTTTCACACCTTCTGGTAATGGGACAAGTTCCCAAACCTTATTGTCTTGCATGGATTTATACTCTTCACTCATTGCTTCAATTCATTTTTCTGAATTAGGATCCTGTATGGCTTGATGGACAGTGATTGGGTCATCTTCCATCACACCATTGTTAGGATCTTCATTTTCTTGGAGAAATACAACATAATAATCTGAAATGGCACTTCTCCTTTCTCTCATGGATCTCCGCAAAGGTGTTGGCTCATGAAGCATAGGTTGTTGAGGATCTTGAGTTTGTTCTTCACGAACAACCAAATCATCTTGAGTGTGGGGATCATCAATAATGTTTTGTGGAGGTTCCGAACCTACTTCATCAAAAGTAACTGTTTGAATTGGTTCTGGAATTTTTACCAATTCTTCCTCCAAAACAAATTTCCTAATCTTATTCTTCCCTACAAACTCAATATCCTCAAAGAATGTTGTGAGACCCCCTTTTAGACACTCTTTCTCACTCTCTCTGCTAGTGCACAAAGCAACAGTCATTCACTCTCATTCAGCATATTTTCCCCTTCCCTCATGTTTCTCCAACTCATCTCTAACTAAGAGGCTTGAGTACCAATTCTGATTCCTCTTTTCTTCCTGTGGCAGCAAGTGAAATTGAAACCAGAACAAGACCTCTTACCCCAGCTGCAATTCCTTTTCCTCCATGTAAGTTAATTCCAGCCTTCCCAATTCCCTTTAATTTGGAATTTTGGAGCTCCATTCTTGCTGAGCCAAATTAGGAACCTATTCTTACCTTGTGAACCTGTATTTCAGCTCCTTAGGTTGTGCATTTGAGGTGCCCCTGGTTGGAAGTGTTCTGGCTAGTTAGTAACTTCTAGAGGTAAGGGAAGCTAACCATTTTACTCAAATTTGTATAGAAATCTGTTCTGATGACTCTGGATTGCATGTTTAAGTGTTGAAATGATGTTTTAATTACATAATTGGGTGTGTGTTGATTTGTGTGTAGAATCTAGGCTCCTGCATGTGGAAACAAGTTCGTAATCTGGTATTTTCGTCTAGGCGAGTGGCTCTCGCATGAGCGAAAACACCAGAAAACCTACCCCTATTCCTTCGCGAAGCCTCGCCTAGGCGAGCTGAGGTCGCTTGAGCGAGAGATACTCTTGTCTAAGCGAACCAGCTTAGCCTGAGCGAGAATTCGCCCAGGTTTTTATTTTTGCCACTGTTAGAGCCTTTCTCAGGCGACACTGACTCGCTTAAGCGAGATGGCCTCTCACTTGGGCTAGATTTTCTAGCTTGAGCGAGAGCTACTATAGTGAGGTTCTTGATGTTCTGTTTTAAAGGGTGAAATTATATGTTTAACAATGATTTTGTGCAATTAGTCTCCTATATGCTTGGAATGTTGTTGCTAATATTGAGTATGGTGAAATTGGATGAATATGAATTATGAGAAGTTGTGGTCGAAATAGAATTTCAAGGGAAATTCAGATGAGAATGTTAGTGTGTGTAAGGACGTGAGGACTCCGTATTGGTTGGTATCCTGAAACTCCAATAATCATTCACGCTCAGATAGAGCATAATGGATTATGTCGTGAGGAGTAGCAAGAGGTCCTAGTCTTTGGACTTGATCAAGTCTTAGACGCGAAGGGGACTTACCCTGTGAGTGGTCGGGTGATAACCCCTTGTGTCCAAACTCTGCACAGTTTGGAAACCTTCACAGGTGCAAGCCACCAAGAGATCTAATGTCACTCACACAATCCGAATATCGAGTCTAGAATTATATAATTGAGCTATGTTTTATGAATGATATTCATGATGTGAACTGCATGATTTCTCTTATTTCAGTTAGCTTATCCTTTCTTGTTTATGTTGTTTCCCTTGCTGTGTGTTTCTTTTGCAATGATCACCTCCTTTTGGGTGTGAGCAGAGAAAAATCTAGATGATGACACTCCTCTCCTGGACAGGAGTTGATCCTTTGCTTGGATGTTAAGTGGTAGTTTTTGGTTAGGCACTATGGAGTTTTGAGATGTATAAATTAACCTTTTCGTGTATAAATTATACTTCCCAAGGAGGGATTTATATGGTTATTTTGGGATGACTGTATTAGCACTCTATAACCGTTTATCCATACTATCTGCTTTGTTTGATCATGATGTTAATGTTTTATTTAGTAGCGTGAAAACTATTAAATGGGATGTTACAAATATAGCAGTCCCTGTCTCAAAAATTGTCTTTAATATGAGATCATAAAATTTATATCTCCTGTATCTCTCAGGATCGAAACCTTGTATACGCAAAATATGATCCTAATATTGATTATAAAAATCAATCATAAACAATATCCCATACTCATAAACATGCTGTAAATAGTAAATGGAAGCGTACGTGAATTAGCCATAATGATGATGTTCCCTTCTTTAGAGCACTACTGATCCAGTGATCTTCCTCCTTAGAGCACCTTTATTTCCCTTTGGTTTTCTCCCTTGATGGGGATAGAGAGAAAGGAACAAGAACTTGAAAAGTACGTTATGACTCTGTGTGCTCTCAGAAGGGGACCACAACCATTTATAAACTGTTAATTACTTAAGTTTTAGTATTTCTAATTTGGCCCCTCATCAAATTAGAAATTACTTTATGGTCTCTACACAATATTTATTTTCATGACATATGCCTTTAGTCAAATCTTTAATTTAGTCAGATCATTTTATTATTTGACTTAATAAATAATGGTTCTAACACATTTAATTATGTGTCATATATATGGATGATCCAAAATTACTAATTGCTCCTATGTTTCTTCACTATTTTGAATCCTAAATGACACACCTTGTGATGGCTTCTTAATTTCATTGATAGGTATTACTTGTTTTCTTCCACTTCTTCTGAATGATTAAATTTGATTAGAAAATAGCATGTTCAAAAATATATATATAATTAAAAAAAAATTCTTTAAAATTACCTTTTCTATCAATTTAAAAATTAAATCTTAAGAGATTCAATCTTATATTAAAAAAATAATGTGTTTTGAATTGATTTTCTGTTATAATATCTTTGTCATGTTATAATTGGAAATCTTTTTGATAAATTTTGATACATCCCATATTAGATTGGTTAATATTTACAGAGAAACAATCTAAGTGAATTACTTAATTTGTAGATATGTTATTTATCAGTGTGAAGTTTAATTTTCCCTCTATCCAATTTAATATAAATCGATTTTATGTTAGCAGAAATTTATTTTATTTAAAAAAATATTAATAGATAATACATCATATATAGCACAACTGATAAAAAGTATAAAAATAATTAAAAAGATATCAACTAGATATCTTATTTACAAATTGTTATTTAATTAGTATTAATATGTATTTTTAACGTAGGTTATTGAAATAAATTCCTATAATTTATTTATTTATAATAAAGTAATTACTAAAGTTATTTTCAATCAAATATAATTCTATAAATAAGTATGAATGTCATAATTTCAACATATGGAAATAAGAATCTAATGTATGTATGTAATTTTGAATTAGATTGATTTTCAAAATCTAATTTAAAGTTTCATCCAAGCAAAGAAAATATTTTGATTTTGGATTGAATTAAATTAAATTAAATCTACAATACCATATGTTATTAATATGATGATTTTTTTTTACGATTATTTTAATAATTTGAAATTTGATTCCGAAATTCATTATAAAAATGATAGATCGATAAAGAAAAGAAAAACTAAACAAACTATAATTTTTTTTATATTGAATAAATTTTCTTTGTTTAAATTCGTCGTAGGAAGGTTAAACTAACTCTCTACATAATTAGATTAGACCGGAGAGAATAACTCATTCTAACGTCTTAAATATGAATGCAAAATAATGATTTATTAGTTCTAAAACTTGTCCCGAACACTAGTAATTAGGTGAGAAATACATTTTAACCGTCTCATCATATGCTTTTTACCACTTTTAAACTAAATATACAATCTCAACATCAAACATCAATGTATCTAAGGTTTAAATATTAATTTGATTTTTATTTTTGTCAAACTTATTCAATATATTTTTTTTAATTTTCATTAATTTTGGTCAATTTAAATTTTTTTAACTACATTTAAATTTCTAACAAATTGTGATAGTGTATATTATATGTCATGTCAGTTCGTACTTTTTAAATTTTTATATAAAGACTATACTTAAATTTTTATTAAAATTTACATATTTATTAAATATTTTTTTTCATTATTTTAAAATAAACTCTAACTATATTATTATGATATAATTATTATTATATTTTATTTTTGTGCATCTAAAAAATTTAGTAGGCTTTTTCTAGAGTCGGAGCTCTACACTGGATTCTTAAATGCGGCAACTACACCCCTAAAAAAATTAACCACATTTCTTGTTATCCAGTTTGTTACTACGAAGACGGTAAAATGGGAAAAAGGAAAATTTTGGAGGTGCAGAAAGAAAAACGTGGGTGCAGGAAGAAGCGTCCCATCCTTTTTTTAATGGATTACTAGCATACCGGACCAAGAATCAATCAAGTTAACCACCCCCAATGAAAAAACAGACAAGAAAATAGACTAATTTCTTTAACTAATATTGAATATAATATATTATAATATATTAAAATATTAATAAATATAGATCTTACTATTGATTGATAGTTATAAAGAATAGTCATTTACATTTGCAAAGGATAAGAACATCATGCCACAGGCTCTTATTAATATCAAAACCTCATTCTCCTTTTATCTTCAAAAGGACAATCAAAATTGTTCCTTTTATTTTATTTTATTTTTTTAATCAAAATTTGAGTTGATTACCGTTCCAGTTTTTGACTCTCATTTTCTCCTGACGTGATTCGGTGAGAGTCATTGATTTTTTTTAAAAAAAAAGTGATACATTAATCAGACTTACACTAAGTTAGATAAGAAAGTTAAGGATAAGAGTAAAATATTGGGAGTTATAATATTATTATTCTTATAAAATTTCATTAAACAGAGATAACATTACATAGTTCAACAATTACATTTCATTTTTTTTTTTCAGTTTATATAAAGTTATTAAGGAGAATAAGTATTAAACACTTAAAAAAAATTACTGTTTATTAAACTCAATTCACAAATCTAACCTTTGATTTATATAACATCACCATGATCACCAAACACCTCATGTATGTGTGTATCTATGAAAAAAAGAAATCCTCATTGTGCTCATGACTTCTACCTATCTCTTTGAACCCTCAGAACTTTCAACACAGAGACAAACACACAAACATATATATACATATGGAAGATATATGTGTATGTATATATGCATATATATATGTATGATATATGACTCTTGACAAAACTGAAGAGTTAGAACATAAACGAAGTATGCAATTGCAGAAGCATTAAAGAAAAAGAAGACTGAACCATTACTTTTTGCAAAATGCAGGTATAACCCAATATACTTAATTACATTAGGCCTTTGCAATCTGCCACATTGAAAAAGCTATCAAAACACATAGAGTTCAGCCAATTCCTCCAAAGACTCAGAACTAAACTTAGGATCTGCATTTTCTAGCATCCACAAAAGATGATCAAAGAGAACCACCTCACAGTTCACCACCAAAACACTACTCTCATCATCATCACTACTACCCTTTGGCTTTGACTTGTTGATGAGTTCATTCAGAAGAGGATGGTTCAGATACTTTTTGCTGATCACATACCGTTTTCTTGTGCTACCAACAAACACTGTCTCACAATGTTCATCTTCTTGCATGCCATGGCCACCCCATATGTCTTCTTTTGTGGATTTGGACCTCAGGCTACTGTATGATGAAGATCTCCCTAGCTGCCTTGACAAACTCTTGCATTTTCTGAGTAAAAGATTGATCTTTTTCATGCTTTTCTTTCTTCTTCTTCTGGTGTGTGTGTGTGTGTTTATTTCATATTTAAATGAGGGAGAGGGTTGATGAAGAGAAAGAGGGACAAAGAGACTTAAAATACACTCACAAAAAGTGTGTGAGGTACTTTTACTGAGAGAAGTGGGTGCAAAGTCATTGTTTTCCGGTGCTCAATTGTGGGGTCAATTTGCAACCAAACATTTTTTTTAGTGACACAAACAAGTCATCTTTTGATGAAATTTTAGGTTAATAGTTTTAACCTGCAATGCAACCACATCAGACAAACAGACACAACTCAAGCTCTGGTCACTCATCACTGATCATGCCACCCATTGTTTTTCTAAACCCATCTGCTTCTGATCAAGGACTTCAACCCCACTGCTAGTGCCCATGTCACCCCAAAGGGAACAGTTTCAATTAAACAAACAAAAAAGACTCATAGAATGGAACATTTTGTTAACTTGTTCATATTTTTCTCATAAAAAAAATGTGATTTTGGCAGATACAGGCTTTGACACATTTTAATAGTACTCATAGACATAACTGTTGATTTCTGCTTTAAATGAAAATAACTTTGGATACTTCACACTCTCTTGAAAAAACTCAGTGTACTGATGTGTCAAGGTGCAAATTTTGTAAAAGATTCACAAATGAGTATCAGGTTTTCACTTTTCCTAACAAAATTGAGTACCAAACTTATTACTGCACCATATATAAGCAGAATTGGAAAGCCTTGAAAGAATCTGAGTTATAATTTTCAGGTGAAATTTTAAGAAACGAGAAATTCATCGAGATAATATCATAAAACCGACTTAGAGGTTTGAATTGATCTCTGATTAACATGAGATTTCCGACATAAAACCAAAGTCTTTAGTAAGAATTTTTACAGAACTGGTTCGGTTGGACTGTTCAAAGAACCTAGTCTCTTGTGTGGTACAAGGAACATGGTCATTCCATGAGCTCTTTATCATCTTTGCTACTCTACAAACCAATAAGATTCGTGCATGACAAGGATACTCCAAGATAACATTTAAGATAAGAAGAGTCAGTATTCTGACATGTATTTAAAATGTGGTATTTCACAAAGATGTTTTTGTTTCTTTGTTCTAAATATCTGTACGGTTTCATCAAATATAGAAAAATGGGAGCCATGAGGTTAATGTCCCACAGGAATGGACCCTTGACTAGGCTCTCTGTCTTGTGTGGCAGATGCTTAAGGTTGTCCATGCAACTATTTCTCCCAAAGCATCTCACTTTCTTCTTTTCTGACTTTAGGGTCTTCTTTGTTTCTGGTTTCAATTAGAACACTGTAATTGTTCCAACCAAAGATGGTAGGAGTAAAACAATGGGTTGCAGTAGTTGAATAATTATTGCAGTTTGTATCAATCACTGTTCAAGTTGCAGGCACAACTCATCCAAAGCTTACACTAACACTAAATTTTGTCCAGTTCTAAAACCCATATCCAAATGCTTGTTTGTCTTTTAACTTTATTTATACTTTTCAATATTTGAAGCTTAAAGATAGGGTTAATTACTTAATTCTAGTGATCCATGTATATGAGATCTCAAATGTTTGTTCTATGCTGTGAAGTATCATTTTAATCAATGAAAGCTCAACTTCTTGAAAAGTATTTCTCTTCATTTAACTATTTGAGATAACATACATCCATCTTTGCCTTGGGCTAAATTCAATGAAAGTCTTCGAGATTTAAATTCTAATAAGTAATTAGTTGACTATTTAAGTTGTGTTGAAAATCTTACTTCAACTAGATATTAAATAAATTTATTATAGTTATATGGATCCAAATTTCTTCTTATAAATCGATTTTATAGTATTGAGTTGAATTTAAAGTCAACTTCTTTAAATGTTATATCAGAACCATAAGAATCAATCCTAATTGAGATTTAGGTTTATAAAACTCTCTCGACTCCGATGCTGGATATCTTCAAGGAAATGGATAGGCTAAAAATCCTACGTCCACTATATATAAAACTAAGTTTAATATATAAGTAAAGACAAACTTCACTTTATTGAAACTGTTTTGTATGGTTGAATTATATTTAAAGTTATCATCCGGACAAATTGTCTATATAATTATTCATTTCCTTTTTTATTTTTAAAAAGTTGTAAGAATTCCTAAGTGATATCTTCTTACATAATGCACACAAAGCTTGAGAAATTAGATATTGATTAAGGAGATGTAAAGAATGGGTTGTTTAATTTAGAATTGGTAGAATAGGTGGAAATTGCATAATGAATTAGGTGGATAAAGGTATTGTTGCCAGGTAAGTGTCAGATAACAGAACAAGTTTATGAATAGAATTTATGATAGGAAGCATTTTGGAAAAGAGTCAAAGAAGAAATGAGATAAGTGGGACAGCTTTGGTGCAATCCATGGCTTTCCACATTTGGTATCTTGTTGATATTGAGCCAGCTAAGCTAAGGATTGACACAACACAAATACACCAAAAAATTTATCATTATCAAATATCTTCAACAATAGAAAATCAATCTCTCAAGGAACTTCAAATCAAACACCAATAATTTGTGTTTTAATTCATGTTTTCATTTGTTTTTTTAGATTTCCAAGTCATTATTGATTAAAACTTCCAAGGTACTAATAATCCTTATGCAAGTTGCACACAATTTTTTCAATTATTGATGTTGCTTGCTTTGTCTCAATTTTTAGTATACTTTTTCTTTGTTTTTAATTATTTTTTTTTATGTAAAGTTGTGTTAGACCCATCTAATCTATGTCCAGTCAAGTGGAATTCTTTAAAATGTGTATTTCTTTTTTTTTTTTTTCTTTTTAGATTCTCAACTTCATATTAAGGATCACAAAAACTCAAGTAGGTACAAGCAGCAATCATCTCATATTTATCTTGTCAAGAAAAATATGTCTTATTATTATTATATCCTATGAATTATTTTATACTTTGGATATTTTAAATTATTCTTTAAAATACAAATGTAAATGATTTTTGTTCATCTTAAAATATAATCCCAATAAAATTACATCATAAAATATTAGTGTAAATAAATTTGTCCTTTTGTAGAAAATGAATTCAAATAAGTTGTACAACAAAGTATGAAGTTAATATTTTGATTCAATAAATCCAAATAAAAATATAAATCTATAAAGTAAATTCTAAACAATGTTTCAGTTATAATATTGTTTCTTTTTCTCATAAATAACTTTATTATGCTAGTTTGATTTAAAAAATCCAAATATTCCATTGTTAAAATTAAAATTAATAAAAAATAAGATTTTAGTAGTTGATATAAAATATAAATTATAAATAAATTTATATAGATATTTAAATTTAATGGGTGAGTCTTTGTGAGTATGGATAAACACAATACTCTTGTATCTACCTTACTAAAAACAAAAACTCATATTATCATATAGAAATTTGCTATTAATGGATATCCATTAAAAATCCCCTCTTTAATATTTCATATTTATTGTGAAGTTTATGTGTAAATATCAACAAGAATGATTTTTTTTTTCTGGTGATCTCTACTTAATATCTTGTATAAAGAAAATCAAACTAATGTTTTTAAAAATAATTTATTTCCTTGAGATTTTATATGGTCCAAAGAACTATGCTTTTTGATAGTTAGATGTGGCATTTTGACTATAATGTTTGGTCAAAAAAGAGAGAAAGAAAGCTGTAAATTTGTAGCAATCTTTTTGTAGCAAGAAAATGCACTGAAATGTTCTCTATGATTGCACCATGAAAATGATATCTCATCTTAAGTTTGATGCACAAAAACTATCACATAACCTTCCAAAATGACAACAAGATGATACATTAATTTCCTTTCAAACAAGTTATTTTTCACCCTTTTAGTCCAACCACTTAATTTGTTAGTAATCTAACACAAACTTGTTCTATTCAAGTCAATGAATAATACAAAATTTTTAGCTTAAAACCTTCCTTCAAACTAGTGCCTTATGTTGCACACCAATCACTATAATTGATGAAGTTTATGCTTTAAAGTTTCAACAAAAAATGAACATGTGTGCCACACTCAACTCCATTTCAGAAAATAAAAGCTTAATTAGAAATGTTTTGGTACACTCATTATTATGACCCTCATTTGTGCCATACAATTTCAAATTTTTTGTTAGGATAAGAAATAACATGGAGAAGTAGGGTCAATTAGTATTAATACTTTACCTAATCATGATCTTTAGATAATGATTAAGAAGTTAATAATTAAAAAATTTTAAAGCTACTTGCTGGTAATTATATATTTTTTAATAATTTTTTCCTTGTAACTCCTTACTCATGGTTTTTGAGTTAATATTTTATTATGTTATAAATTTGAGTTTGGAGTTTTGAAATTTTGATAAACAAAATTTTTAATTATTTTTTGGAAAATCATATTTCGTTCTCAAGTGTAATGTATGTATTTTATCAAATTAAATCAAGATTTTTCTCTCTTGATTGATTATTCGTAAAAGGATCCTTTTGTTTAATACTTAAATTTTTTTTAAGATAACATATAATAAGATATTAATAACTGTTATTACTAAAATTATTATTTCACTAACTGCATAATTTGAAAAAAAAATTAAATCCCTACACACATGACTTCATTTAGTTTAAATTTTAAAAACTCAGTTAGTTTTAAATCCTTTAAATTTTTTTAGAAGATTTTCTTTAAATCGTCATCTTTAATTATTCACTACAAGAAAATCTTTTATTAATAATTAATTTTAGTGACAAAAAATAATTAGTCACTATATAGTGAACAATTAAGATATTAATTTATATACTAAAGATTTGGTAACTAAAATAGTTTCAAAAGATTATAATTAGTCTTTAAATTGATAACTAAAATAGTTTCTACTATGAATTAGTCTTTAAATTGGTCACTGACATTAGCTACTTAGATTTTGACTACCAAAAGACTTGTTCTTTAAATTAGTCTCTAAATATGAAATTGCTTTCTAAATAGGTATTTAAACATATTTTTTTTATCATAAAATTTGTCACTATTTAATAGTTTTCTTGTAATGATAGTGAATTTTAACAATTATATTTTATATTTATATTAAAAATTAATTATCAAACAATATCATATTATATATATATATATATATATATATATATATATAATATATATTTTATTTTTATTAAAAATTATATTTAAAA
>Ga0209589_1002958_pt1 | contig 29654 bp, 14 predicted proteins | sample CowpeawhiteBW_FD_187525 | JGI IMG/M metagenome (GOLD analysis project Ga0209589, IMG submission 187525) | Root nodule microbial communities of legume samples collected from California USA - Cow pea white BW (SPAdes) (version 2) | ecosystem: Host-associated > Plants > Roots > Nodule | place: USA...
TTTTTTTTTTTTTTTTTAACTAAACAAAATTTATATATAAAAAATCTAATTTGGCACCCCTAAATTTTTTGTCCAAGTTCTGCCACTTAGGTCAAACTTCCCAAAAACCTTAATAAATACCAGCCAAATACCAAAACACAAATTCATCATGAATACCAATATCAATTTATCTCAGATGCACAACTAAAACATTAAAACATCAATTATTCTCAAGTAAGTAGATAAAAATCTAATTTTCATAGCTTTCACATAACATTTCACATCTCAGATACAACATCAAATTCTCAGTACAAATCATATAATATTTCAGAAATCTCATCATACAACCAATCGTGCCAACAAATCATAATACAACCATACAATTTATAATTTATAACTTAAAAAAATAATGCAATCAACTTCCCTTACCTTTTATGTTTTTATGTTGCTTAAACGTCTCTAACTCTATATGATGCTCTATCTACAAATAAAACATCACAAGAACAATCAATACATACCATTATGATCATTGATCAGCAAATACTCATATTTACGATTAAAACGACGCATGCAAGTGGAATAAGACTCACATGCAACAGAAAATAGAAAAAATATACAAAAAAGAAGCAGAAACTTAAATTACGTGGACAAAGAAACTTATTGGTCCAGATTAAAGAGCTCATCACGAGAATCAATCCAACGGTTTCGGTTCTTCAATCAGATAACCAGAGAGACCATACTCTTAGAGAGAATTCAGAGCACTCTTAAAGAAGTGGTTTTGGTTTAAAATAATGACACACTTTTATAATGATTCTATTGATATTAAAATCATTTAATATTGAAATAATTAAGTCTCACTATCTTTAAACCACTATCACGTCTAAAATACAATTTTCTATAATTTTACTGCAAAATTTTCTTTAGTTATAAAAATGTTGTTACTTAATTATAACGAGTGGCGGAACATCGTTTGGACCAAGGGGGCCATGGCCCCCCCAAATTTTTTTTACATTTATATAATTTAATATATGATTTTAAATAATTTTTTTTTCAAATTTAATATTTTAATATATTTTATATATTTAATATTCTAATAAATTTTTACACATTTATATTTATATATAGGAAAAAGTTTTTTTTTCACATTTATTTTCAATTTAATCTTTTAAACATTTTTTAAATAAAAATAATTATTTTATTAATATTATTTTTTAAATGATTATTTGTTTAATTTAATCATTTTTTATTTTTTAAAATTGAACCATTATAAATGAAAATTAATTATACTAAAATTATAAAAATTATTTATATCTAATTTTATAATTATAATAATAACAATAATTGTAGTTTTATTATTTTTTACTATAATAAAAAAAGTAAATACAATGTTTTGACTAGTTTATATAAAAATTTTAGGGTTACTCTTTTGGTTCCCATTTTCGTTCAAAAATATTAAGTTGGTCCTCTAGTTTTTTTTAATCTCAATTTGGTCCGAATTTTAAAAAATTATGTAATTTTGTCATTTTTTTCGTTAAATTTATTGAATCAAATCAAGAACTTTACATCAAAATTGAAGTTGTGATTGATTTGCTTTGTTGGTGTAATTGACATAATCGTAGTATCAATTTTGATGAAAAATTCTTGTTCCGCTTCAAGAAATTTAACGAAAAAGATAAAATTGTATTAATTTTTATAAAATTAAGACCAAATTGAAACAAAAAAAACTAGAAGATCAACATGATATTTTTAGACAAAAATGGATCAAAGAGTAATTCGACCAGAATTTTGGCAGCCTCAACATATTACCTGAAGGTCCGCTATTGATTATAACATGCACAAACTAATAATTAAAATTATTTAAAAAATTAATATTAATAATAATTATTACTAAACCTTGTGGATAATTAATAATAATAATATGAATTAGATTAATAATAATATTATTATTACTAATATAATAATAATAATAATAATAATGTTTAAACTAATATAATAATAATAATAAACTAATAATAATTATTATATTTTATTTTATACTAATTTTAAATATAAGGATGAATTTGTAATCTAATAATTTTATATATGAAAATATTATTTTATATTTGTCATATCCATCAAATAATTCACACGCTTTCACAAATTATACCTTCAAATCCCTTCACTTGCACCTCTTCATCCTTTGAAACAAACAACCTCACTTTCCTATCTGCATCCCCTCAAATTCATCTACTCACTCTCTTTCTCAAATCCATCATTGAAAGCAAACACAACTTTAAGCAGAATGATAATGTAAGGTAACTACGAGTACTCCACGTCATAAAATTAACAATAAAATCTAACACGAAAAGTTTTAAAATTATAAGAACTCAAAAAACTACAAAAATTTAATAGAGACTTAATTAAAAATTTCCAAATTTATCAAGAACTCAAACATAATTAAGCCTTTATATTTTTACTTTTCTACCTATATATATATATATATATATATATATATATATATATATATATATATATATATATATATATATATATATTTTCTACTAAAAATTGAAAAATTATAAGTTTGGAAAAGTTGTAAAATTTTGAGAATGAATACATAATTAAAAGTTTGTATACTTTTAAGAATGATTTAAATAATATGACATGTTTTAAACAATTATAAAATAGTTTTAATTAAAGAAAATTATATTATGTAAATAATTGTATATAATCAACAAAACCTAAAATATTTAATATAATCGATTATGTAATACAATCAATTATCGATTATAAAATTTGTAATAATTGAGAAATAGTACGAGTTTCTTCTTAAATTTTCACAATTATACGAAAAAGATAATTACAAAAACTTTACTTCATTTTCCAATTTTTAATATTTTTTCTCTTCGTTTATTTGTTTAAGTTCTTCCAGATACAGTCCTTTGAAAGAAAAAAAAATATAATAAATTTTTTATTATAATAATTAATGATTTCTAATATAATGAATTATTATTATTTTTAACATTTTATTAATAATTATATTTTTATTATAATAAAATAATAAATTAAATATTAAATTAATTTAAACTATATTATTTATGTTAGTTAATTAATTTTAATAAATTTTCATTTTATAATATATATTTTTTATCTATTAAAATTTTATAATAACTTTTCACTTAAAAGCTTAAATTTTATTTTAAATCTATTTCTTCAACTAATCTTTAATTTTTAATTATTTTTAAAATATTAATTTAAAAATTATTTTCTAAATATATTATAAAAAAAATTCTGTTACATTAGTTAAATTAGTTACCATTTTTTATTGTCTTTATTTAATGTAAATGATGTTTTTTTCTCTCTTCCATTTTCTAGGGTCATCGGACTGGGTCTACACGTATGTGTCATCGAGTCAACCAGATTGTTGGGATCGTCGGGTCGAGTCAGACTGGTTTATTTGGGTTTTCGGGCCGGGTTGAGCCGTCTAGGTGTTTGGGCCGAACCGTTTGGGTTGGGTCGAGATGTCTGGATCGTCAGACCAGGCTGGTCCAACCTGTTTGGGTCGTCGGAACCAACTGGATCATTTGGGTCGTCGGAACCAACTGGATCATTTGGGTCGTTGCTCTTGGTCGTGGATCCAACCCGTTTTGTCTCCATGTTTTGGCCTAACTTAACTATTCAATCTTGATCTTCAGTTATGACTAACATGAGATGACTCTAGTTAATCTTTTACTTTGATCTGATCATTATTTTTGGGACCTTAACTCATCTTAATCTTGATCTTAACCCATTTGAGATGAAGCTTTAAGGATTGGAACTTTTATTTGATCCCTTCGTTTGGAGCATTTTAAAAGAGACTTAATAAAAGGTAGAACATGATTAACTCATGAGTCATTGATCAAGTTAATACCTTTTCTTTGTGAAAACAAGTATACAAACCAACTATTCGCGGGGAAAAAGGAAAAGAGAGAAAAAAAAAGCTACAAATTTGTCATTTATGTAAAGATCGAAAAGTATGTTCATCCAAGTCCCCATCTTTTGCCGTTTTGACGTCAAATCATTTATATTATCCACAATAATAGTGATTAAATAATTAAATAGCTGGAGGGTGATTAGTTCTTTCTCCAGATTTCCATGGATTGCTTTGGTAGGAAGGAATGTCATTATGAATTCCATTTAGCAAAAACCTATCATTTAAAACCTACTAGATCAAAATTAACAATGTTATTTAAAATATTACACAAAATCATTTTCCGTTTAGGAATATTTTTCACTTGTTCACAAACTAATATTTTAAATTAAATGCTTAGGTAAAAATCATATATTTGGTTTTAATTTAATGAAAATATAATGATACTTCCTCTCGTTTTTGTAACATTATAAAATCGCATACTTAGCTGTGGATAATACATGTAAAATTAATATATATATATATATATATATATATATATATATATATATATATATATATATATATATAAAACAATAAGGGGTCTTCAAATTAATTTATAAAATATCTTTTATAATTATAAAAAAGTAGAAAAACTATAACTTTTTTCCGGAATTTTTTTCTATTACTTATTCTCTTATGAGTTATTGACAAAAAAAAGTTTACATAAACATAAACCTAAAGTACTGAACTAGATATTTAAACAACTAATATAAATGGTATATTACATAAATATATTAGTTACATATCCTATATTTTCTTAAAAAGTAGTATTATGAGTTATACCTGAATCACTTTTATATAAAATTTATATAAATTTATAATATACATAATCACTTTTATATAACTCATTTCAAATGCTTAAAGTGATACATAATATATATGGATATTAAGTGATATGAAAAGAGAAAAAATAGGTATAACTCATTATAATATATCACTTATATTAGTTTAAATCACTTAATATTTTAGTTTATGTAATTTAAACTAATATGAAGTTAGTTTTGAGTTCCTTCGGTGAATATAAAAACAAGTTTATACCTGGAAGATGCAAATTTGATGAGTTGTGAGCCAAAAATATATATATATATATATATATATATATATATATATATATATATATATATAATATTGACAACATTTTTCGACCAAAATCTTAAGGCATTAGATTTTTGAAATTTTTTTCTTATATATTGCTCATCTAACTCATCTCTACTCAATGTGTGGAGAATATTCATATTTTAGAGAATTATGAAGAATTTAAGTATGGAATCAATAATTCCATATTGTGTGAAAATGAGTCACGTGAACAATATATAAGGAAAAAGATTCACAAACCTAAGATTTTTTATTGAAGGGGGTGTCAATGTCTCTAGTATATAGATTGGATTATGACTTGAGACTCATCTTATCCACATATCTCATGTTAGTTATCCGATCTCTTCGTTATGTCCATTGAGAAACTACAAGAGAAAGAAAGAAAAGAAGTTGAGGACATGACCACTAAGCTTGAGATTGAAAAGTTTTTTTTAAGAGAACAACTTTAAACAAGATGGAGTTAAGTGAAACAAGATGAATGTCCCTTTTATACAACAACTTTGACCACCAAATTTGGATTCTAGAGAAACAAGATGAAGGTCTTTTTTATACAACAAGGTTGCACTAGTACTCTAAGGGGTGAAATGAACATGCTAAACAAATATTCACATAGGGCAATGCTACAATTGTGACAAGAAAGTTCGCTTCAAGTTGAATTTTCTAGACACTGAAAGAAACAAGAAAGATAACGACTCTACTAGGGTGGTAGTGACATATGTGTTTGATACATAGAAAAGTTAGAACATGGACTTAAGATGCACTTATCACATGTCTTGTGAAAGAGTTCCTTGAGACCTTGGAACTAAAAGAAGGTGAACTAATACTTTTGGGAAGAATGAAGCTTGTAAGGTGAGATAAGAATAAACTAGAAGCATTGACTAAGAGATGTATCTTTATTTGATACAAAGAAGGTGTGAAGGGGTATAAGCATGAGATTAGAGCTTGGAGATGCTAGATGCTTTATCCGATGAGACTTGGATGGTTATAATGTGATAAGATTAATGTTAAAGTCCTAAACAGTCTAATTTTTATTACTAATTAGATGGTCCAACACGAGTAAAATATTGATTAGTTTTGATGATAATAAACACATTAAGTGTATGTTTTTGTGATAGTTAAAAGAATCTTTGTCTATCTAAAGTGTCTTAGAATAGATGGTCTAATAGTTCAATAGACAATCTAGTGGACCTTGTCCAGTGACTTTTATGATTGATCTAAGTAATGAACAAGACGTAATGATTTTCTATTAAAACAGGTATGTCTAATAGCTTAACCCAGAAAGGGATCTGAATTGATTAATGAGTCTTTCACTTGGTTAAGTTGGATCTTGAAAGTATCTTTAAATCTTATAACCCAATTAACCAATTTCGTAGTTCTGTGTTAATGAATTGTTTAAAGAAATCAAGAAAGATTGTAAGAGAAGAGAGAAACCAAGACACAACAGTTTATACTGGTTCGATTCAAGATGAATCTACGTCAAGTCTTCTCCTAAGTAAACCCACTTAGGAGGATTCCACTAACTCAATAAAGATCCAAGAATTACAAGAGCATCTATATAATTCAAGAACCTAAAGACTAAGGAGCTTGATCTACCAATCAAGAACTCCCCCTAGGAGCAATGCATCCACATAATTGCACCCAGGCCTTCACTTCACACAGTGAATCAACTGTAATCAGAAATACAATCAGAAAGAATCAAGACACGAATACACCTATTATTGTGCAGATTTGACAATTTGCTCCTAGATTCAAGCTAGACCCATCAAGGTTGAATCAACCATCAATCTCCTTGAATCTTTACTTGAATGATCTTCAAGAATGCTTAAGAACTTTGTGAATCTCAAAGGGTAGTTTCTCAGAAATATTTCTCAGGGATTTTGTAATTGTTCCACACTTGAAACTGATTTCAGAAACAACTTTTATACAAAGTTCTCTGTTGTCATTAATGGATTAGGAATTTACCTAATAGATTATCGTGAGTGTGTTTTAACTGCCTCTGCCTTAGTGCAGTACTCTCAGTTAATCTATTAGTTAAATAGTCAATTGATTTATGAATGCACAAGCAAGAGTTTGATGGTTAATACATCGTAATGTAAGCTTGTTTTACATAGGATATTTTCACTCTAACACCCTAGTACACAACCTAACAAAGACAAGACTAATTCTATATTGGTAGACATCATCAAAACCATCTTTATATAGGTTGAAATAGCTCCCCCTTTCAACATTTTCTAGACAAAACTAAGAGTTTGGAAAAATTTGGTCAAAAGATATATTATATATGCTTAAATCATTTTTATGAAACAACAAGTTCAAATGAGCTTTCAAGAAGAATAAGAGAATACTAGGTGTGGAAGACAGAGATTCAAGGCAAGAGTGATGATACCAGATTTTTTACACAAGTGGAATCAGTCGACTATAATAACATCTTCTCACCTATAATAAACATTGTTCAATAAGAATTTTAATGTCAATTATTAACTAATACAATCTAATGTTAAAACAATTGAATATGAATATGAATATATATATATATATATATATATATATATATATATATATATATATATATATATATATATATATATATATATATTGCATGGAAATATGGAAAAAATTGTTTACATACAATGTCCCAAAGGGTTTATTAGAGGGAAAGGATATGATATGAATTGCATCATAACTCAAATGAAGAAGGACTAATGCACCACTTTGTTGCAATTATTTTTATTTTTTATTTTTTAAAAGTTATTAGTTTGTTTAAATATGACCCAATTCATTGTAAAATTGGCTTAGCAAATTATGTTTTGGTTTAATCAATTAATGAGCTTTGGTTTAGTTTTATTTCATGTTGTAATAATGGTCCAATTGCAACTTACTCATCAGCATTTGGGAGACCAAGAGGATGCTTAGCTGAATTATTTTGGGTGACTTTTGGGTTGCCATAATTTCAGTTACAATCAGCCATTAAGTAGTAGGATCATTAATAGTTTTAAGTGATATGTAATTTCAATTTATGTATCTTTTGTAATTCTAGTGGTTAAAGTTTTTATATAAGCTGGACCATTTTCATCAATGAAACAAGTTGAGTTTTATTCAAAAAATATTAGAGTTTTATCTCTTCTATCTTAGTGAGAGTGATTCACCTAAGTTCTTGAGTGATTCAAAAATCCTTGAGTTTTATCAAAGGTCTTTTTTCTCTTTGTGTGTTTAAACTCTTAGACTTATCTTTCATTCTTGGAAGTGTGACGTCTATCAATTTTCGCTCCATCTTCTTATCTATTTTTATTTTCTCGTTTAAATAATTTCTCAAATTTCTTGCTTATTAACATTCCAACCTAGATAGATCTATAAAACAAATCCACCCATGTGGATTCACATCAAAAGGTATGTATCTTGAAAAAAAATCATTGTATGAGATTTATAATATAATCTAAGGTAGTGGTATAAAAAACTTGATGATTTTCTTAAAAGAATAGGATTTTAGAGGACTAGTTATGATAGTTTACTCTTATAAGTAGATGGTATTCTTATTTCCAACCAATATAAAAATGAATTGAAAGAGGTCCAGAAAAAATTAAACTTGAAGTTTTAAATGAAGGATCTTGATTCCACAAGGTGAACATTGGGGATGGGCATATACAAAGGTCAGCCAGTTTGGGATATTACATCTATTTTAGCATGGATATTTGAAAAAAGGTGGTTGAGAGGTTTAACATACATGGATATAAACTTGTGGAAACACCTTAAGGATATAACACAAAAATCTTAGTTACCTAAGCTCCTAATTCAAAGAAAGATAGGACAAACCTCTTGAGATTTCTTTTGCATCTCAATGTTATTTCCACTTTCTTAATCAACATCTTTGGGCCATCTTTACGCTCTTCTTTTGGGTATTTTCTTGAGGTTTTAGTTAATGTTCTTCATATAGGTGTAGCATACTATAAGTATCATAATGTCGATTGAGTCAACCAAACAAGGCAGCCAAAAGTTTCAGGTTAATCATCTATCAACATGGTATGAAACCAAAAATGACCCACAAAATTATCTTTATCTGTGGTAGTGTCATATGTCCACCTACTATCAAGAACTTTATCCATATGTGAATACCAAATTGGTGATCCTCTATCTAACTTTGATAATGTTATGTATGTAGTGAGTTCCATACTCTTTCTCAAGTCACACCGAAGACCTTATGGTTGGTTGCATATACATCATATTATTCATTACTACAAGATCTAATTGCAATACCTATCTTTATCATCAAATTATTCACATATTTGCTTGTGTTCTTAACTTATCATATCTCAATCTCATTGTGAATGGATTTTCCAAAACTAGATAGACTTACTTTATTTAAGTTAGATGATTACTGGGAATATAACCTTTCCTCATTATTTAGATGCACCCTCACTAATTGATGATGATTTGTATTTAATGTTGGGGTTTCCAAACTTTTTATGTTATCTTTAATCATCACTCGGTGTCATACCCCAAGGTTATGTTCATTTCTTACTTTTCAGAATTAATTCCTCAATGACATAATTCTCTCAATAACATTAGTCTTCTAGGACACATATGGGTTCCTTATTTAAACGATATCAAACACGTAAAATAATTTCACAATATGGAGACATCTTTCTCGTTACGTAGACTTTCACAATAATCACACAACTAGAACCATTACATTCATGTTCTTTTCCATCATCATTTCATTACTCTAAACAATCACTTAAGTTCGTATTTTGATCTAAGGAGTTTGGTGCAAACTTAACTGGGATGTAGACTTATAAAATATTAAGGGTCATATAATGATAGAATATTATCGATCATATAATTATAGAATATTAGGGACCGTATAATTATGAAATATTAAGGATTATATAATTATGGAATATTAGGGATCATATAAATATGGAATATAAGGATCATATAATAAACCCTATAATTATTGAAGAAACAATTAACCTCATTGCGAAAGATGGGCAATCAGGGAGGCACGAAACACAAAAGTTAAGGTTTATGCCTGAATGATTGTCAAAGCTTAGATTATTGCTTTATTGAAGCAATCTAAACTGCAATACATGTGAAGTATTGCTCGACAAAACATAATTGATGAAAAAGTCATTCGAAACTTGATTCGAGAATTTTTTCTTTTCAAATATAAATTTAGGCGTAATGCAGATTTAAATGATAATGGACTTACATAAGTATATATATTGTAAGTGTTATATATTTTTTTTTCGAATATTCATGCATAACATAGTCCATCACCTTCAAGCTTACGCCTAAGGAAGTTTGAGGTTTATTATGTCTTTCAATAATAATAATCACACAAGGTTACCATTTTAAACTGTAACGTGTTAAAATACATTCCGATTTATTTATTCAAGTATATATTGAATATTTTTCTTCAATAAATATTTTGAGAATCCAATCTATTTAGAGTCAAGTCATAGTTAGATGAATAAAGATAAAGATGTGATGTATCACTTAGTCTATCATTTACCTAGAGTCTTAAGTATTATGATCATTCAATTAATTTCATAATTTTTTATGCATATAATATTATATATAAATTATTAAATAGACTCATCATATAATCAATTTAAACATGATTGATAATCAATTAGATGATAAAAACACAAAACCACATATTATATTAAAAATTACCACTTATAATAATTAAATATTACTCATAATAATTGATTCTCTTTTAGTATAATTGATTATTTATGTATAATTGACCTCTAAATAAAATTCAGAAACATACAGTAATTGATTATCTATATAAATAATCAATTATTTTTCTTTACGTGTTATTCTTAATGTTTTATGAAAGTGAACTCAACCATATAACATCTAACATTTCAAAACACTTAACATACATTTATACATTTTAAAAACAACAAATATAAAATATACTCACTGTCAAATTAAGTCGTGATAGAATATTCAAATTAGCGAAAACTAAGAAAAGAAGCTCTATCTTATCTCCAACCCCCTTTAATCTTAAATCTTGACAGGTAAGCATTAGATAGATACTAACATAAATCTTGCAAGGTAAGCATTAGATACCGACTTAAAGCGTATTATAGTACAAATAGTACATTTTTATGATTGAAATTTTCGGGTATTACATCACGATATTTTTATAAATATAATGAACTATTAAAGAAGTATGTGACGTGAATTAAGAGTATGCTTGGATAGAGTATTTTAATGAAATAATTTATTTTTTTAAGAATTTAGATTTCTTTATATTGAAATGCTTTGTTTGGATACAAAAATTAAAAATCATTTCAAATGCAAGCATTTTTTTGAGGGATTTCAATTAGCTAAATTAGTAGAAATTCAAATACCCTCAAAATAGGTGGAATTTGAAATTCTTCTCACTCAACCTCACATTCTAGACTCTTTGGTAGGCCCGATGACAAAAGGGGGCCGACAATTCAGAAGGGTCCGACGACCCAGACGGGTCCAACGACCCAAATGGGCTCGACAACTTGGATGGGTCTGACGACCCAAACAGGCCCGACGACCCAAACGGGCTTGACGACCCAGACGGGTTCGACGACCTGAATGGGCTCGATGATCCAAACGGGTCCGATGACCCAGACAGGCCTGACGACCCAAACGGGTCCAATGACCCAAATGGGCTCGATGATCAAGACGGGCCCGACGACCCAGACGGGTCCGACAACCTGAATGTGCTCGATGATCCGGACGGGCCCGTCCGTCGACCCGGACGAGCACAACGACCCGGACGGGCCTGACGACCCGAACGAGCCTTACGACCAGAACGGGCCCGACAACCTAGAATGGCCCGGCGACTCGGACGGGGCAGACTATCTGGACAAGACCAATGATTTGACGGGCCCGACAATCCAGACGGGTTCGACGACCCGAACGGGCCGACGATCTAGATGGGCCCAACGACCCGGATGAGCTTGATGACCCGGACGGGCCCTACGACACGGACTGCCCGACGACCCGAACGGGCCCTTCCAAACCTTCGGGCCCGACGACCCGGATGGGCCCAACAACCTGGACGGGTCCAATGACCTGGACGGGCCCGATAACCCGGACATACCCTTCCAAACCGTCAAGCCCGACAATCCAGACAGGCCTGACGACTCGGACGGGTCAAACTATCCGAACAAGCCCGACGACCCAGATGAGCCTGACGGTTTGGAAGGCTCGTCTGAGTCGTCGGACCCGTCCGTGTCGTCGGGCCCTTCTTGATTGTCGGGTTTCCAAATTTATCATGAATTCAAAACATAATTAAGCCTAAAATAAATATTGTTAAAATAAAATTTTATCTCACAATAAATTTAAAATTTTTTTCCAAACAAAAAATTGAAATATAAGGTATTTTAATTTCCTTATCCAAACAAATTATTTAAAAAATGAATAGAATTTAATTGCAAGCAATTCAAATGTAAAACATTTCAATTTTTAAGCATTGTTGAAATGCTCCATTCAAACACAAGTAAAGCTTGAGATATAATTTTGGAGGCATCATAGTTTTAAGTTATAATAAAAATTAGCTATTTTTTTCATCTGATTATTTTGTAAATAAAACTATACATCTATCTATTCTTTGCATTTTCATGTAAATTATCAGTTACAATTTGTAATTGTCAATGACTTTCCAAGGGATCCTATTATTGCCCGATAATCTCCAACCAAGGAATGGAAGAAATATCTAACAAAAAAGATGACATGAAAGGAACCCTTGAATAGAGAAAAATGACAACATCACAAATTGGCTCAATCCTAGCGACAGTTATCAAACAAAAGAGAAACTCATAATTATCATCAACCAGAAAAATTATACGACACAAGATTTCCCTTTTTGTCTGGTACATGGTTTGACAATTCAAATATTCAACAACACCCACTAAAAGCAATGAGAGCGCCAACATTCAGATATTTTTTTCACCACTAGTATTACTTTAATTAAAAGTTTTCAAATAACTGCTTGCAAATTTATTTTTCAGAATAACATCTACGCGTGAGAATTTCACGTTTCGAAAATCGAATTTTCAGTCTTTTTTTTTCATTTAGTGAGGAAGGTTCCTTAGAATTCAATTTTTGGATTCGAATTTTTGGAGGATTTGATATTTTCTTTTTCATTTGTTTTGATGGAGCTTCATCAAAATATTTCACGAATGCAGGTCAAAATTTAAATGAAAGGAATAAAATTCTAACTTTTTTATGATGATTGAATAAGGATGACAAACAAATTCGTTTTGTAGATATTGTTTAAATTCGTATCTTTATTTTGATGAAGAATTCTCATATTGATTGATGGGTATATATACGAGAAATACCTATTTTTTCTAATTAGATATGAGATACATATGAAAATATATATATTTTTAAATTTTATTAGATAACATTTGTAAATTTAATAAATATTTTGATTTTGATAAAATTTTATTTAATATTTCAATTTAAAATGTATATAATTATAAATTCGTTCTAAAAATTAATATTTAAAAAATAAAAATATCATATTTTAAATATTAAATATTTAATAATATTATGTTTTCTTTATATAATTTATTATTATTTTATAAATTTTAATTAATTAATATTAAAATAATAAAAAAATGATACAAATAAAAAAGTGGGTACGACTGGTAAGATTTACTCGTTATCCGATTAAGATGAAATGAGTCAGAAATTTAATAGTCATTATATTTGAAATCTGAGAATGGAATATCAAAACGTAAAGTTAAGAGTTTGAATCTCCTCCTTTTCAAAGTATACGGCAGAGGTGGGGCCAACCCAGAAATTGATATAGTCATCAGGATGATGGGAGGAAAAAATCCAGGAAGAACGTTATCGTCATCTGCAATGAAATGCGCATGTACAGGAACAACTTGCAATAGACAAATGTAAGATTTTGTGAATGTTGTCGGAGTAAAACCAAAGTATTCCCATTTCGTTACGAAAACAACTACAGTAATTTATATTTGATTGACGGAGATGAACAATTTATTTGAAATAATGTTAATAACGTGAAATTTCTCCATAAAAATTGCTAATATGGTGAAATTAATTTTTTAGTTCATTATTATAATAGTAATTCAATTTATTAATATTATGATATAAACTTGTACATAAATAAAATCGATGTATAATACCAATTAATTTAGACAGATTATGATTATCTCTTGCATATTATCTTATCATTAATGTAAATTATTTTAAATTATCCTTTACTTTGATAATTTCAAATTTTATTTTATATGTTGATGTAATATGTAAAATTATTAGTTTATTATCATAAAAGTACATTAATTATAGTATATAAATATTAAGGTTGTTTTCACATTTAAAGAAAACTTTCTTTATCAGAATTACAATTATATATTTTTTTAACTTGAGGGAATTTTTAGATTTTATTCTGTTCCTAAACCATGTCGGTCTATATTTTTATCTATCTAATCTCTCAAACTTTTATTAATAACACTTAGAAACACTTCATATATTCACAATAAAAACATAATTTTTTCTTTACATATTCAAAATGATAATAAAGCTATTTTTTTATCATGTCCTTAATCTTTTGATCACGAAAAAAAAAGTCAACGATTTATAATAAGTTCCATAATATATTTATAAGAAAAACTAATATTTACAAGAAATTGACCTAGTTTGGTTAAACTCAAAACAAGATGACAACCCGGTTTGGATAAATTTAAAATAAGTGCTTTTAAAGCAATCATATATTTAAGAGTAGATTATATTTGTTCATTGAAATAAGTAAAAGAAATATATACATCTAAAAATGAACAGATTATAGAAACACATAAAGAAAAGCTAAGATTTGCTGATTTTATTAAAACAAACACCTTTGTTAAAGTAAGCTTATACAGACTCATATAATAAATACACACATGGCGTACTAAGGGGGTGCTTCATAGCAACACCTCTTTCGGTCTAAGGTACAAGAAAAGACACATTGTGTGTGTTAATAAAACAACGTTGAATTGAGTTTAACTAGATCTTCGGTTCCATTAAGTCCTTTTATGTTTCTGGTCTTTCCAAACGGATGTAGTCATACATAATGCCTTGAAAAGGACTCGTACATTTTGCTTGCCTCAGATACATGATGTTGCTTCCTTCCACCAACACATTGCTTTCTACTTCAATACTATAAGCCCAATACAATCCATGGATGCCATGTCTCGCTACTGCATTATCTTGACCAATTACTCCCGTAGAAAAGTGTGGAGGACGAGCCACAGGGTTGTTAAACCTAACCTATTAAAACACGAAGTGAAATCATAGGTCATACCAAACTCAACAACTATATATAAACACACTCATATCTCAACTTACCATCAAGTTAGAACGTGTAGCTGAGGCCAATGCAAGTCGCAGAGTGTAGATGCCTCTCATGACAAATGGGAGATGGAATTTAATCTCCCATACTGTTGGATGAAATGTGTTGTTTCCTATGTTCCTGCATTTAGATTCAAAATAATGAATCAAATTTCAACAATCAGTAGCTATATACAGTTATTAGATCAATAAGATTAATTACATTAATCACCTGGGAACCTGGGCATAAAACCAGTCTTTACTATAATCACTCACACCAACAGTGTAAGTGAGGTCCTCATTTGGATATAACTCGTTGTAACGCTTCCATATTCCATATTGTCTAAAACTGTTAGTGGGAAAATCAATGTTAAGAGAAACTGAAAAATGGTGTATATATGCAGGTGAAAAGCTTAAGCAGTTGTTGATTGAGTTTTGGACTAACTTGTGTAATGGTTTTCCAATGTATAATCGGTTTATGAGGTTAGGATAAGGATTTGGAACGTGGAACTCTGCAGCAGAGCGATCTGGGATTCCAATTTCCCATACGGTTGGTCCATTTCTCGGAGGATTGTATATGAGTGAACCCAATTGGATGATAGATCCTGTAATACACACAACAAAAACATGTTAGTGACAATAATCTGTCACACAATAATCATAGGTGAAATTCGAGGAAAATTACGTACCTGGTGTTATGGTTATGGTAGTGTTATATTTATAGTCTCCAAAAATACCAGGAATCCATGCATATAAATTGTAGTCCCCTGGAACAATATTTGCAATTGTGAAGTGGCCAAGTTTATCAGCTCGAGTCCAGAATTGGTAACCCTGAAAGAAATGGTTAGTAAAAGGAAGACGTTTCTTTAGGGTTTCATTGGCTAGTTTTTATTTTTTGTGTTCAATGATCGGAACGTAATAGAAACTATAAATAGATACCTTGCTTTGTCTCTGCCATGATCCCACATCTCCAGGAAGAGCCAAACCAATGTAGGCATTTTGGCCATACAAAAATTTCCCTCCTTTAATGTGTCTGGTGGTAAAGGCAAGCAACATTAATATTTCTTATCAGAAATAAATGAACATGTATGGACAAAATGAAATAAATGAACATGTATGGACCTGTCTTGAACGAGTAATTCTCCTTCCACTCTCCCCCTTTTATTTGTAGGGACAAAATCCTCTGATTTAGGGAAATCATAAGGCCATCTAGTGATTTCCTCTGATAGCTACGTGAATGAAAAAAACTCATCAATCACATTAAAGTCTGATATAAGTTGATTTTTAAGGTGGTATTGAAGTGTTGTTAGTTGTGGTACCTGTTGTACGGCATCACTCCAGAGGACTTTTTCTGAATCATGAACCCTAGAAACCGAGTTGAGATATACAAAAACGGGACCATAAACTTTCTTGAAGGGGTCCCCTTCGTGCAATGTCATGGTTACTTCCTTCCCAGAGTAGTGAGTGGTATGGAGTATCTAGACATAAATAAAATCATCAAATTATATATGAAAGCTAATAACATACATTTTTATTTCTCTCAAGAAATTAAGATAAAATATATTGTCAAACTCAAATTTATGCCATAGGACACAGGGATAATGATAAAAATGTTTTGTTTAAAAACAATAATGAATTATTTTTTAAACAAGATAGTGACAACTTCTTCCCACAGCCATAATTTTCTTCCTGCACTTTCGTATAAAAACAATTCCGCCTTTATTTTTTTTATTGTATAATTAGAAAATTGTATTTTTGTTTCAAAACAATTAAATTATAAAATTCAGAATTCCAATTTTTGAGAAAAAAAAAAGTTTTAAATTAATCCATTACTCGTTGAGAAGTTGTGAACTTACATTAAGGGTGACAGGGCCAACGTGAGAAGTAAGGCCTTGCCTAGTTGGGCCACCACTACGAAACTCATTAGTTGGTGTGATCATCCAGAAGCCCACTGACTTATTGGTCTTGGAGTCCAAGTTAATCCACCCATGAACTTTATTGTCTTTGTTCTCACAAGAGTACTGATATTTGTCATCAACCTGATCGTGGTCCAATCACACACAACATCACTAATTTTTGTATAAAAAATGTGAAAAGGTTTTCTAGAAAAAAGTAGAAAGGAGTACCTCTCCTTGAAGTTGAGGGTTACTAGGATTGGTGATCAGAGCAGCTTCATCGTAATCAAGGCGTTGCCCTGTAGATCTATCTTCTGCTGTTGGCATCAGTCGCTGCCTATCATCTGCTATAGCCATGTACCGGAACCTGTGAATTTTACTATTAATCAGTGTCATCATATTTTTTTATTATCATTTAATATTATCTTTCGTTATTATTTATAAAGTTGGTTTAATAAAATTTGAAAAGAAACAAGAAAGGTCATGAATTTAACTCTACACATATTAACAATTAATTGATGAAAAAAATAACTATTTTTCAATTTACCTGTCCTTCTGCAGCTTGAAAACAATCCTAATGTGATCAATCTCCATTGCAGGAAAATCTTCAGGATGCTCAAATATAGCGTATATGTATAATCCTGAACTACCTCTTCGTAAAATGTATCTGCAAAATTGGACCATTTCATAAATTGTTGTTCATGTCTTAAGTTACTTATAAATAAAACATGTAGTTGAGCAAAACCTTAAACAAAACTACCTTTTGTCTATGTTTAAGGGTGGACTTGAGTCGTCCTTGTTCCACGTTCTGGAAAACGAAAGTTCTATTTCATTCTCGTTGGCCTCTATAACTGAAAATCTATTCCCTTGAATTCTGCGGATCCAACATATGCTTAAATACTCATGATTCATTATGTTATTGGCAAATTTATGATGACATCATGAACCCATAAATTTTATTTTTTTTATTTTTTTTATAGATATGAATATGGAGAAAGGCTTACCCCCAAAGTTTTGAAGGGGCTCCTGGTGAATTCCAGACAATGTCAAAATACCTGCAAATTTGTGGGTAAAATATTAGCTTCATTTGATTCTTTCTTTAGTTTTTAAAAAAAGCTCAGCTTTTTAATTTGTTTGAGAAGGGATGAACTAAAAGGAAGTTATATAAGTTAAAGACGATAAAGGTATATACGGATACCCTCTGTTATTGAAGTTATTGCGACCTTCAAGCACATTGTTTATTCCATTATATGATATTCCAAGGATAGTGCCCTCTGGATTTGAGAAAGTTACACGAATGATGCCATTTTGCACTGTGATCTGAGGACATACCCAATCGAAGATAAATTAATGAAAGTGGCCAAATTTGGATAAAATTCATGTTAAAATTGGAAATTTAATACCTGCTTCTTTTCTATATGCAGTTTAACTTCAGGGTCATTAAATGTTACGCCAGAACTTTCGAACTCACTTAAATTCCTGCAATTGGAAAGATAACTTGAGTGAACAATAAGTTATGATTTTTTGTATCTGTAAGGTTATATTTTAAAAGAAGAATCAATTGCATAGTTGATAATGGTATATGAAAATTATAAAAACTAAACGTAATTTTTTTATAATTTTTAGTCTTATATATTATGTCAACATATATATATATATATATATATAATTTTAAATAAATTGTTATTAATATAAAATCATATATAAATTTTTGTTTAATATATGAAAAACAAAATCTTGTTGAAGAAAAGATGGTAAATTTTTATTGGAAAACATGTTAATAATTACTGTTTTAAATTGAATGTAGACGCGGACAGACAAAGAAACATAGATCTTATTGGGTTAAGAAAAAAAATTACAGTAAGAGAAAAACCTTGAGGCACAGCGAATGAGTAAGAAGCTGCAGAAGTGTATTATTCCCCATAATAGGAGAAAACCAGTTTTCTTTGTGAAAACCATAATTTTTATCTTAATCTCTGTTTGTTCAAGCAAACCTTCAAATTCAACCTAGTCGTGAGATGCTCCAATTTGTTAAAGAAAGAACTATGTAAAAAAGTTGGACTAGCGTTCGAAATATATACTGTAGTAGAGATAAGTTAAGATTTTCTTTCCCACAAAAGATATTTATCATATAGATATATCAATTTTCTTAAGATAATAATTAATTGAACAGTTCTTTATATCTCTAATGTATTTTCATCAATTTATTAAAAAATATAATCTTATAGAAACAAGATAATCATTCAAATTGTATTGCATTTAGGCCTGAATATTGATTGGTCGAGTCGGATTCGAACCTAATATGATTAATTCAATATAATTGAAAATTAATATTTTATAATTTATATTTGATTATTTAACTTATCGAATTAGACGAATTGTTCGGAATTAAATTGATTCGATTATTCAGATTATAGGCGATCAATTTTAAAAAAACTGAATAAATAAAATAAATATACAGAATAGTCAGCAAAAAAAATTCAATTATGTGATATTAATAATTACTTTTATAATAGACTATAACTTTATCTAGTTTATTATTAAATTTTATTCAAAAAATATCATATCAAAAATAAAAGTTAAAATATACTTCCAAATTTATAAACATTAAAATATCACCATCAAATTAGGTTAAATACTTACAAAATTATAACCAGTATCCAAATCTGACCATTTTATTTATTTATATAATATTATCTCTTCACCACACCCTGGGCCAAACTTTGCTTTGAGTTTTTTAAGATACGTTTAACAAAAATTGCGTTTTATTTGTTCATGCCTAGTTGCATTCAACAGGATACAAATAATTAACTACCTTTCATATTTTTTAAACTTAAGATATTATTGGATAGTTAGTTAAAATACTTGTAGTGATGTGATCAACGTAGAAATAACTAATAACGCCAACTGTGGAATTTACAAATACTATTAAACTAACTTGTCATCCTTATTATAATTAATTAATTTCTTTTAATTGCCTACTTAATATGAATTTAATAATTTGATTAGTCTATTTTTGATACCTCCTTTTTTCGATGTATTTTTGAAGTACTTATATTTAATGCATAATTGCTTCTGCATTTATATTAGTATAGAAGGAAAAAACTATTTTAACACTGATTACATTTGACATTTTTATTCTTATTTTTTCATTAAGAAAAAAAAAATGTGTGAAGTGAATGTTATTGATATCAGCATCACCTCCTTTAGGTCATATATGGTCCGACATTGAACATTTTTTTTTCAAATATATGTTCTAATTTGATAAGCTATTATATATATATATATATATATATATATATATATATATATATATATATATATATATATATATATATATATAATTTATCTCTTTTAATATATATTTTCAAATAGAATTCATTTTTTTACATAAATATCTTAGTACTATATCTATAAATAGAAGATATGCAAAAGAGAAAATCTGTGATATTTTTAAAAATATATTACATATTTTATACACATTTGGTCTTTATTTTCGTGGTTTTTGTTCAATTTAGTCCTCATTTTAGTTCACTATTCAATTAGATTTTAATTTTCGTCATTTTTTGGTCAATTTGATATTTTTTGCTGACCGTGTTTAAATAGTTAATGATGTTAGTATAGAGTAAAAGTGAGACTAAATTAAACAAAAATAACGAACATAAAGACTTAATTGAACAAAAATATTGAATATGAGACTAAATTGAACAAAAGCAAATAACACAACAAAAAACTGACATGTGATACTAACATTAACACTAGCACAATTAGGGATGTCAAAAAAATCCATAGCCGCGAGTATCCGTGAATAAAACCCGCAATGGATAGAAAATGAATATTGCAAATGGATACCCGCAGGTAAATAGTACGGGTATTTTTAATACCCGAATGTTAACGGGGCGGGTACGGGTATCATGGTATCTGTACCTGTGGATACATGTACCCGTTATACTCTAATTTAAATAAAAAAATAAAAAAATGTTACATCCCGTTTTCATAGTTTTTACGCTATCAAACAAAACATTATATTATGATAATTCAAAGCAGATGATAGGAATAGGCTGGTATAAAGTATCAATACAGTCATCCCAAAATAGTCCTACATGTACTGTACATAATCACAGCCTACACTAAGAAAGGGGTTACAAAACACCTAACGTCTAAGCAAAACAAGGAGTAAATACTACTGCTGGAAACGCTCATGCCACAACTCAACTCCTATCCAGGAGGGGTGTGTCTGCACCTGCACTTTTATCTGCTCACACCAAATGTAGGCGATCATTGCAAAAGAGAAAAGACACAAAAATAACAAACATATGCAAGAAGGGTAAGCTAACTTAATTAAGAGAAATCATGCAGCTTATTAATTAGACATCAATCAAGGCTTATCACATTTATCAGAATTATTCAAACCACCACAACCACAACACATATTCATGACTCTAGACTCGATATCCGGATTATGTAAGAGACATTGGAGCTCTTGGTGGCTTGCACCTGTGACGGTTCCCGAACTCTGTAGAGTTTTGGGCACAAGGGGTTATCACCCAACCACTCCCAGGGTAAGTCCCCTCTACGTCTATGACAGATCGGGTCCATAGACTAGGACCTCCTATTACTTCTCCCAACATAATCCATTATACTCTATACGAGTCTTAATGGTTATTGGAGCGTCATGATACCACCAAACCGAGTCCTCATGTCCTTACTGTAACATCCCAACCGGATATTATGGATTTATATAATAAAATAAAGAAAAAAGTAATTAAGCCGTAATTAATAGAACCTCATTTCCCAAAGACGCGGGAAATTTAAAACATTTTATTAATTCCAATTAAAAACCAAAAACCATAGTTTATAAAACTGAACATAATAATATAACCTCTCATAAGAGTTTACAAGATATTTCAAATCAAAATGATACAAAACTCCCAGGCTTTCCCCCACTCCGCGGCTAAGTCTCACCAGCTCCACCTGCAATATCATCTGCTCAAGGCGCCTTACTGCCACACCCATCAACCATAACCGATAGAGCACGTGCGAAAACCATGCTACAGATCACACACTGTAACACCAGGTGGAGTTCCCAAATACGAACATAGTCCATAACGTCCCAAGACTACCAAACTCGTCAGCTAAATACTGAGGAGGGCAATCCATCTAGACTCATTCGTACTGGCCACAACCAGCACACTCACACCAGCAACACTCGCTAACCCGAGCCACAACTCAAGAGTTCCTCGTGTTCATCCGCTATTCCGAGCCACAACTCAAGGGAAGTCATTCTGGGCCACAACCTATAGAATGCCACGTGCTTAACCCCTATCTTGAGCCACAACTCAAGGATACGTTCCGGGCCACAACCCAAGGAACACCAGCAAGCCCACCATTAAGATATCTTTAGAAGCCTTATAGACCACGCATCACCATTCAAACACCAATCAATCCAATACCGCAAAATTGATTGCCTTTAAACCCATCATCCATTCATCCTTTGCTTAAACTTCAAGCTCTCGCCTAAGCACTCCAGTTTATCTTGCTTAGGCTAGGTTACCTCACTTGAGCGAGCACCACGCATAAAATAAACCTGGCATTCTCGCTTGAGCAAGCCTTGCTCGCCTGGGCGAGACCACTTTTCGCCTAGAGGCCAAAATCTCTCGTCTAGGCGACAAGTTAAACTTAACAGCAAGACCTTCCTCCATTTCTCGCCTAGGCGAGAGACTCTCGCTTGAGCGAGATACTCTATCGCCCAACACTTTAACTTCGTGCCTGGGCGAGAGAGACCCCTAATTCAAACTTGACACTCACGGATTCTCGCCTGAGCGAGAACCAATCGCCTAAGCGAAATGGTCTATCGCCCAGAACCAAAGTTCTTCGCCTGAGTGAAAAGCTCGATCAGCAATAGTATTCGAGTCCCTGCTAATCTCGCCTAGGCGAGTCCGACTCGCTTGGGCGAGAATTGCAGACTCTGGCATTGTTTCACGCACGCAAACACCAGCACCACATACCAAACCACATCCAATTCATGCCAAGCAATCTAGAATAATGCACCAAACATGTACACATAATTCAGACCCAAAATAATCCCCAAAAACCAAGTTTAACGCATAAGTCGCAATTACAGTACCCAAACCCTCATTAATTCCATACAATTGCATACTGAATTTCACTCATACAACATCCCAAAAATAATCAATGAACCTTCAAGTCATATCATATATGCATAGCACGAAATTCCATGGCTTATAAGCATACGCATACAATCAGTTCATAAACCAAAAGAAATCAAACACAGAAGCTCCCCTAACCTGTGATTTCCCTCTTGCAAAAGTGTAATGCTACACTTCTTCTTCTTGCCCAATACAAAATCCCTTAGTGCTCCCACAATTTGCCTTAGGTAGTCTCTCAATCCTCTCCAATTCGCTCCCCACTCAAAAGGTACAAAATTAGGGTTTCCTTGCCTTTTCACATTCAAGCCACAACTAATGGTTAGCAAAAAGAGAGTCAATTTTAGGTTCACCAAAGTTCGAACCCATACCATGCTTATCATCAAATCAATGCACAACCACTCAAGCAATTTATGTTTCGTGAAAAATTACATAATCTTATAAGTATGTTATCACCCAATACGATTATGCTTATTATTAAAATTAATAATAATCAAACAACATAAAATGACATACATAGGACTCGAACCCAAGTCCTCTCACACAATCAAAGTACTCTCAACCAATTGAGCTAGTACTTTTCCACATCACACCAATAAATATTTAATGTCATAAAGGCTCTCACTACCCGCATTTATTAATTAATTAATTTTCACAGTTCTTACACTTACATTCACTAAAACCTTCTTTTTTAGAATTTCCCTTGAAATCCTAATTCAATCACATTCTCTAATGAACCAAATCCACACAATTCCATCACGTATACTATCATTCATAAAAACTCAAGCATAGAATGGACAAATATCACATCAATTCACTTAGTATAGCTTCATTTAATCTAAAACAAAGAAGTAACTAAGTTCTGCAGTGAAACTCGCTTAAGCTAGAGGATCTCGCCTAAGCTAGAGAGTTGTCTCGCTTAGGCGAGTCACTCTCGCCTGGGCGAGACCCCAAACAGAGAGCAACCCCAAATTTGAGCGAATTCTCGCTCAGGCTAAGTTTTTTCGCTTAGACGATAGTGACTTTCGCTCAAGCGAAACCAGCTCGCCTAGGCGAGACCTCGCGCAACAACAAGGGTGAATTTTTAGTATTTTCGCTCAGGCGAGAGCTGCTCGCCTGGGCGAAACTATAACATCCCTAAAGAATATTACTATTTTTTTTTTATAAATAAAATAGGAAATGAAAATAAACTTCATTTAATATACTACCATTTCCCAAACACGGGAAATTAAAAACTTTATTATAACATAATTCATATGCTCATAAATACATTGTTCCAAAATCCACCAAAATTCAACATAATAAATTTTACATCAAAAGTCTAAATACGAAAACTCTTTCAAAAGCCCAGGTAGCCCCTGCACTCCGCCTCTAAGCATCTCCTGGCTCACCTGTCAAATCATCTGCTCCCGGGTAACAAGTTATCTGATCATCGCCACAAGATAGGGTGAGCTATGCACAATATATAAACATATATACATGAAATAAATATGCCACTCATCCCAAAAGAAAACATCACTACATATTTCATCGTTTCCAAATTTCCCATCCATGATCTCATAGTCCTTCATGAGTCATATGAATGCACTAGGTCTTGGGACTTCACTGTGCTCCCACGAAACTAACCCATTCGTGGTCCAACTCTATGAGCCTATCCTGCTCATAGTCCTGCCCTACAGACTCCTCGTCTGTAGTAAAACATCCAAGCCTCCCTCGCTCGGACCATGGCACGCACGCAATCACCATACTATGGACTCCTCGCCCAATAGTAGCCGACGGGAACCAAAAGTTCCTTGTCCATCGTGCGTCCGACACATGTAATCACCATACTAAGGACTCCTCGCCACTTAGCAGCCGACGGGAACTACACAGTTTCATGCCCATCATGCGTCCCACCATTAAGCACATCCTAGACCCGTACTGGACTTAGTCCTTCAAGCCCAAACCCCACACATGCAAGCATATAATTTCCTATATTTTGGAAAAGTAACCAAACCATCTCATAAGGCACACACAACCATTCCTCTTGACCTCGCTTAGGCGAACCCCACTCGCCTGAGCGAGTGAACGTGTCGCTCAAACCCAACCCTCGTCGCTTGAGCGAGAGCGAGAAATGCAGACTCCTACACTAAACCACAACTAATATTTAGCAAAAATAAAGATTAATTCCTATCTATCAAGGTTTGAACCCGTGACCTTCCACTCATAAGGCCTAAGCACCACCACTATGCCAATTCACATTTAGTGATAACCATTATAATCCTATAATTATGATATCACTCAGTACTCACAATTATATTAACAAAAGGATAATAAATTAAATAACACACAACAGGCATATATAGGACTCGAACCCAAGTCCTCTCACACAATCAAAGTACCCTCAAACACTTAAGCTAGTACTTTTCCACGTCACATCAAACAATAATTAATTGCATAAAGGCTCTTTCTACCCGCATTTATTAATTAATTAATTAATTTTCACGGGTCTTACAGAAACCATCAGAATTTCAACCTGTTTTCACATGCAAAACCACAATTCATGCCAAAATCGCAATTTACCACACACAATTGATCCCACTCATCAATCAAACACCAAAGCATTCAATCCTAGCTTTAATTAACAATTTTTATGCGAAATTTGAGTAAAAGGTTAGCTTCCCTTACCTCAAATGATCACCAACTAGCAAATATGATTTCTCACAGTGAGGCACCCCAACTCACAACCTAAAGAACTAGAATAGAGGTTCACATAGTGAGAATAGGACCCTAATTTCGGTTTAGCCAGAAAGGAACTTCCAGAATTCGAAAATGAAGAGAATTGGAGTATTGAAATTGACTTACATGGGTGGGAAGGAGACTTAGTTAGGGAGAGAAGTTCTGTATTGATTTTCAGACCTGCTTGCTGCAACAGGAAGAAAATGTGGATCAAAAGGGTTCCAATTCTCTGGTTGAAGAGAGTGAGGGAGATCAGTGAAGAGAGAAAGAGAGGAATGTTAAGCTGGTGAGTGGTTCAATGTATATGGAATGAGAAGAGAAGGGGAAGAATAAAAGGGGTATCACAAAAAACATGATTAAAATATTAACATAGTGATTTGGAATGAATTCTTTTTTTATCAATTAGTTTTAAAAAAAATTCATTTATTTGTAAATTGTCATTTAATAATATTTAAATGGATTATTTGGACTATGTTTAAAATTTATGAATGTTATGTATTGTATTTATTTGAATTTACGATTAAAAGATGTTGTTAAATATTTAATTTTATTTTTTTGTAAATATTCACGAGTACCTGTGGATATCCTTGGATATTAAAATATTATGCGGGTACCCGCATAATGGATACCGACGGATATGGGTACGGGTACAAAGCATATATTTATCCAGCGGATAAGGTACGAGGGAGCTACTACCCGTACCCTACCTGCCCATTGACATTCCTAAAGCACAATGGTGTCTTGACACATGTCAATTTTTCAAAATTTTAAAATTTTGTAGAATTTTTTTTATTGTTTTAAAAAAAATAAAAAACCAAAAAGTGACACGTGACATGTACCGTTAACTATTTAAATACCATTAGCAAAAATAACCAAAATAACAACAAATAAACAAAAATTAGGACCTAATTAAACCCTGAATCAAAATATGATAACCAAATTAAAAAAAACAACGAAAATATAGACTATTTAAGCCTTTATAAAATAATAATATTGTTATATTAAAATTTAAAAGTATCTACCTTATTTATTACGTAAAACATAGGTACTTTTGATATTTGAAATAAATAGTTTTCGTGTTTAACAAATTATCTATAAAACACTTTTTTATTACTTTATCATATCGTCGCGTATTGTTTTTTTAATGTACTAACAGGAGCACAACCCATTCATTATATATATATATATATATATATATATATATATATATATATATATATATATAAAGAAAATTATTAGATTCTTAAAAAGAAAATAAATATCAAATTATAACTTATTTTGATAATATGATAATATATATCAGTATTTTGAATTAAAATATTGAAAAATGAAATTAAAATATTCTTGTAATGATTGTTAGGGTGAAATAAAACCTACATTGAAAAAAATCTCTCATCAAAGAAGTCTACAGGACCAAAAACCTCACAAAAGCCCTGTGGGTCAGGACCAATCCATGAACATTAATCTTCAACATCAAAAATATATTTTAAACATTTTGGCGACCTAAACGTGTCCGACGAGCCGGATTGGCCAAGCGGGCCCAACAACTCGGACAAGTTGGGCGAGGTCGACGACTTGGACAAGCTTGACGATTTAGACTGACCGATAATAAAGACAATACCGACGACTCGGATGGACCCAATGACTTGGACAAGTTAGACGACTCGAACGGGTCCAACGACTCGGACGAGCCCGACGACTCGGACGGGCCCAACGACTCGAACTGGACCAACGATACAGACGAGCCTGACGAATCGGACAATCCCAGATGACCTGAACGACCCATACGAGACTGACGATCCGGACAACTTGGACGGGCTCGACGACCCATACAACGTGGACGGACTTGATGACCAAAACAACCCAAACAGTCTCAACAACCCGAACGAGCCATACGACCTTGACGGAGCCTACGACGTGAACGGGCCCATCCGAACTGTAATGCTTCTCCGGGTCGTTTGGCTCCTCCGGTCGATTTGAATAGTTTGGCTCATCTTGATCGTCGGGCTCGTCCAGGTCGTCGGGCCCATCCGGGTCGTTGGGTCCATTAGGGTTGTAATTCTTGTTTAGGTCATTAATCTTGTCCGAATTGTAGGCTCGTCTGTCTCGTTGTGTTCGTCAGGCCCGTCCGCCTCGTCGGTACCGTTTGGGTGATTCGGGTCGTCTGACCCGTTTAGATAGTCATTCTTATCAGAGTTGTCAGACCCGTCCAGATCATTAGGCCTGTTTTGGTTGTTAAGCCCGTCCATGTCGTCGTGGTCGTTTGTATCATCGGGTTGTCGAGTCCGTCCGTGTTGTCGGGCTCGTTTGGGTCGCCAAGTACATCTAGGTCTTTGGGCCCATCCGATTTGTTGTGTTGGTTCGAGTCTTAGGGCTCGTCCTGGTCGTCGGGATTGTCCTTATCGTCAGAGTCGTTCGAGTTTTTGGGTTTGTTCTGTCTTAGGGCTCGTCCGGCTCATCGGGCCTATCTGGGTCTGCGGACCTGTCTAGGTCGCTCGTCTTGATCTTTACTCTAGCTTAATGTAATATTATTTATAGGGCCTAACCCACCTTAGCCATGGCCCTAACCCACTAGAGAAAGGGCTTTGGGGGCTGAGACTTTTTTTTGCCCCCTAAAAGGGGCTTAATGAAGAGTGTGCCAAGAGCCCAATTAACACCTTTATGTGGTGGATTCATTGTTTTAGGAAGTGGCGGTGGCATTTTTTTTAACCATAAAAGAAAACAATTTTTAATTATAGATTAAATAACTTTTGTAATTCCTAAAAAAATTAGAATCTGTATATGTTTTAAATTTAGGTATATTTTTGTTTATAAACTTACAAAATAATGAATATAGTCATTTTAACATAAAAATATTTGACTTTGAACATATCAAATAGTGTAATTGGCTCAAACACACTACAAGAAAAAGTAACTATAGTGATACTAATATTCATCACTAAAAATTATAAATATGTCACTAATATCATCTTGTGACAATAATTAAGATGTCACTATTATCTTTGTCATTATTGTACTTGTGACAATAATTTTAAATGTCACTAAAATCAAAGTTTATTGTGACAAAAGTAATTATCACTAATAATTTTATGCAATAGTGACAATAATAAAATATCACAAATATATAAGACAATAGTGATACATTTATTGTCACTAGAGTATTATATGTAATAGTGATAATAACTAGATATCACAAATATAAAAGAAAATAAAAATAAATTGGTTGTAACTATTATTAATTATAATAATAATAATAATAGTTATTCTTAATATTATTATATTTTAAAATTTTATATGATAATTATTTTTAATTATTAATAGTTTATCATTTATTATTATTATTAAAAATGATAATATCAATTAAATAAAAATTAGGTATCAATTAAAATAAAATAATATAAAATGTAATTACAAAGTATCCATTACATTTAAAATAATAAACTAAAATGTTGAACAATAAATCTAAATAATACGTGAAATAAGATCTAATTGCAATTAAACTAAATAGCTACTTAAAAATAACAATAAATA
>Ga0209589_1002959_pt1 | contig 29651 bp, 16 predicted proteins | sample CowpeawhiteBW_FD_187525 | JGI IMG/M metagenome (GOLD analysis project Ga0209589, IMG submission 187525) | Root nodule microbial communities of legume samples collected from California USA - Cow pea white BW (SPAdes) (version 2) | ecosystem: Host-associated > Plants > Roots > Nodule | place: USA...
TATATATATATATATATATATGCACTGCATTAGTTAATAGTAATACAAGTTATTTTCCCATAATATATATATATATATATATATATATATATATATATATATATATATATATAAATTTACTCGAGTAATACTGTTAGTCTTAAACTAGTTCATTAATATTTTCAATTAAGATGACACTTCCATATATTAAATTGTTTAATTATAATTAATAATTAAAATTTAATTTATAAATTTATAAATTATTTATTATTTAAATTATAATATTATGGTATATTTATATCTTTCAAATAATATAATCCAACATTTTAATTATTTAAACTAATTTTAATTTTTAACAAACGAGACAACCAGTCAACAAAGATCAGTGAGTTAATGCTACTAAAATGCTTCGCCAAATTAATGAAAAGCTAACTCAATCAAGTGCCATAAATTTTTTCATCCCTAATTTAGATTGAATAGAAGTATTACAAATAGTCCATGACTGCAAAATCACTTAAGAATTTTTCAAAAGAATGAAAACAAAAAAACAAACTAGAAATAAATATTGTTGATGAAGCCTTGAGGGAGTGTAGACTTTTGTGCATTTCTTAGTTAGGTCTATTTAATCAGGTTTCCTTTCATAAAATATGGTTTAATTTAAGTAATTGTATTTATTTTATTCTCCGGTTCAATTCAATCACATATAATATCTAAGAATAAAATTGATATACCTAATCTCTTCTTTTAGATTTAAATTAACTGGATAAGCCAGTGTCAATAATTCAAATTATTCTATAGTAGTATGACTTATCTAAAAGAATATGAAACATGGCTTACCACAGACGACAAATGTACACCAAAAAAATAAATAAAAAAACCATAAACAACATAAGAAATAGATACAGATTATACATCATGCTGGATACATGATTTTGCTTTGAAGTTTACAAACCCAAACTTTGAACACCCCATTCTTCACCTACAACATCACTACTTTCCTTCTCCCACCTAATAAACCTAAAATAGGGTAAGGAAATGAAAGAAAAACAAAATATGCAGATGTGATGTATTGAGAAATAGGACCAGGTTGAGGAGACCAAATGATGTTCTCCTTAGTCCTGCAAAATTTTGGGCCACACAACTTTTTGCAGATAGCCCATCAAGCTGACACCTTATGTATGAACAGACTTCAACTCTCTTCTTACCAAATTAACAAACCATCATTTCATACCAGAAATTCCTCCCTCCATTGGAGAAATTTTCTGACTTTTTCCAACAAAATTTGGTTAAGGTAGGTCTACACAGTGCAGAGTGAGCAATGGCTTCTCACAAACCCTAAACCTGGACATTCATCATGAAGCAACAACATCTGCATTGAACAGGGAGTGAAACATTTCAGTATTTTGCAACATTCAGAGGGGGAACTTGGGATGATTATTTAGTGGATTAAATATGTTTTTAATTCTTAAATTTGGATACAAAATTGGAATGTGTTATTGTCTCAAATTTTGATGTATTTTAATTTCTAAATTTTAATAATGAATAGCTATAATTTTTTTAATTCAAAGTTAAAGCTTGTTAAATTGTGTTTTAGGTCGACATTTGAGTTTAAACATGTCAAACAGTGTAAATAACTCAAATATCATTCTGAGATGTGTTTAACATGTCAAGAACAATTTATTTGTCCTTGTCCCAAATTTTGATGTATTTTAGTTCCTAAAGTTTAATAATGAATGAATAAATATAATCATTTTAATTCAATTTTAAAGCTTGTTAAACCGTGTTTCAGGTCGACACTTGAACTTGAACGTTTCAAATAGGGTAAATAATTAAAATATTATTCTGAGACGTGTTTAACATGTTAAAACAATTTAATGCAATTAGGTTAAGAAAATTATATCTATTTTTTTTTAAGTTCAAATAACTGTTTGGAACATAAACAACTTTTAATTTTCCATCAATCATAAGTACCTTATGGCTGCATGTTTTGGTTGGTGATTGCAATAACAACTATAGTGGATCATTTCCCAAGGTCTTGAGGCGGAGTTCCACATCCTTAAGATCACGAAGATGCTGTAAGATTTCTTGAAGCAAATCCACTCCTTTCTCTCCACCATTTTGTATGGAACCCATGCAGTGTTGCAGAAACTCCTTATCTGTTTCAAGAGCTTGTAGCCTCTCATAAACGCGATCAACCTCCTCTTCAATCGACGTCTTCATGCTATCCATTTCAAGCACAGTAACTGAGTTTCGCAAATCAGAGGATTCAGACTCCATTTCTCTCTCAACTGTGTAAGCTTCTTCCTCAGTCTCATTTTCAGCTGCATCTAAATATGGCAGTAGCTTCTTCGCCAAGGAACCTATTGGAGAGTGTTTATCATCTGAAAACCCATTCAAATATCCATTCTCACTCAAGTCTCTGTCACCACCATGCAATATTGATGAATGCTCAATCAATTTGATATCATCAAGGAGTTCCTCGTTATCTCCCAACGAAATAATTTTTTCCTCTAATGCTTTCAGCTGTTCTAGAATGGAAGCTCTTTCTTCCTCAAATTCTGCTAATGTCTCATCAAGATTACTCACATGCTTTACACAGTCTAGTGCCATCTCCTCCAAATTAGAAACTGTTTCTTCAGATGCATTATTGTGGCTGCTTAATAAAACACTATTATCTTCGTCGCGAACCTCGCGATTAAGATCAATGGATACATCATCACTGTAGTTCATGTTGCTGCAAGAAGAAGAGGAGTCTCTACTTCTTACACTTCCATCTTTCATTCTTCTCAGCACTCTCAGTTTCTCTTTTGCTTCATATTCCACTACCTTCTGCCTGTACTCTTCCAACTCCCTCTCAAGTTCTTGCTTCTCTTTCTCCCTTTTCATCATCAACTCATTCAAAAGCTGTAAAGCTTCCTGATCATACTCTGATTGTTCTTCCATCATTCTCTGGTATTGCAATGCTTCCATCTGCATTGCTGCTTTTTCTTCCTGCAGCCTTGTAATCATTGCCATTGTCTGGTTTGCTGCTATTGCTGATGCACTTCTCTCTTCTTCTAGTTCTTGATATACAGCTGTTAGGGCCCTTCTTTCAGCTTTTATAACCGTTTTTAGCCGATCAATTGTTGATGCTGGATCGCCACATTCTACCTCACTTGCAACAATACCATCCATAGAATCATCTTGTACTGGTTCTCTTTTAAGCAGGAACTGAAGGCCATCTACAGATCTAGGAGTCTCGGGAAGTTTATCTTCTTCTACTTCATATTGCTCTGAGCACTTGGAAGATTCGTTGTTTGTTTCTTCATGATTTTTCTCAACTGCTGTTGTTTTCTCATTCATCTTAGTATTCTCGTTATCATTTGCACCTGTTTTATCTGGACCTACAATGTCATAGTCCAATTAGAGTTTAAAGACATTGAATTGAAAAAGGAAAATCTTTGCATTTTTTAGAATTAAGTGCTTCAGAGAACTAGAGAAGGTAAAGAGAAAACTGTTATATTAACCATTGCTTACCAATGAATCAATAAATAGAAAGTTCTTTTGTTGCCAATAGATAGCAAAACTTACAGGGATTATTCTGTGTGATGAATTCATCGAAGGCATTTGGAGCTTCAGGGTTATCCTCACGTGTGGTAGATTGATCTTCTTCTGGTATGCATTGAGATGAGCTAGCTGGTTCTTCAGACGGAGGATGATTAGCTGTGTGAGCAAATACTGAAAACATTAATGTTTAGACATTGTCTCTTATGTTAAACTAATTTCCTTTTTTTTTTCCCACTGCATATGAGGTTATAATTAACGACCTTGCCAACTAGGAGACATGAAACAAGATTCATTCAAGTACCTCGTGTATTTTCTTGTTCTTCCATATCTGCTTCTATGCTTTTATAGTCATTGGATAAACTTTGAGGCTGAATTAGATGATTCTGAGCAATAAATGCATCAAAGGCATTTTGAACTTCAATATCATCATCACTTGATGAAGAAGATTCGTCTTCTGATATGCATTGAACAGAGCAGGCTGGTTCTTGAGACGGAGGCAACTTAACTGTGTGAGAAAATGTTGAAGTCACATAAACACGTATGATTAAGTATGCTAATGCTTTTTTCTTCTAAATATGCTATCATTATTAATGAACAAGCCAACTATGAGACAAGAAGCTAAAAAATTGCAAATGGACAATGTTTGATCTTTAAAAATTCATGTGCTTCCTTATACCTCCTGGTGGACTTTCTGGTCCTTGCATAGATGCTTCCACACTGTTGTCATCATTAGATAAACTTTGAGCCTCACTAAGATGATTCTGAGAAATGAATTCATCAAAGGCATTTTGAATTTCACCATCATCTTCACTTGACGAGGATTCATCTTCTTGTGTGCAGTCACTAGAGCAGACTGGTTCTTGAGATCGAGGCAGATCGACTGCATGACGAAAAAATGTGATTTTTTAAAGTCATAGAATACATAATAAGATCACTCAACAGAAGCATACAGTGCCTTTTTGTTTTTTAGGACTGACTTTAATAATAAGAAAAAGAAGAAATGGGAAACGTGAACAACACTAGTGTTAATAAGTAAAGAAGCAGAAGTTCTACAAATCATGCACTTCCTTGTACCTTGTGTATCATCTAGTTCTTCAGTAGCTGCTGCAACACTGTTGTCATTATTCAGCGAAGTCTGAGCTTCTGTAGTGGTAATCTCTGAATTTGGTTTCAATTTCAACCCTTCAAATTCCCAAGTTACAGAATTTTCCAAGCTTTCAACTTCTCTCACACTTTTTTCCTCTGCATTAATCTCATCCAATGTGAGTAATCCTTCCCTTTCTAAGATACTTGATTGTGCTTCAACTGGTGAATCATCAACAAAGGTCTGAGTCTGAGTCTTTTGTTCCCTCTCCCCCAAATCCTCCTTCAGTTTGCATGTTTCAAAATTCAAAGAGGTAACAGAGTCTATTAACTTGACAGGCACCAAGCGGTGGCTATCACAAGCCATATAATTCTCAAAATGCAGATTGATGAGTTCAAGTGATGTATCTTCCCAGACTGAACCCTGCACAGTGGAAGAGAATTGAGAAGCAAAATTGTCATCACCACTTGGATCCAGCTCAGTGATGGTGAGATCATCTTCCTTCTCATCTTTTTCCGCATCCTTTTCATCCGAGTGCAAGTTTGAAACAGAACTCGAACGATCCTCAGCAACCTCTCTGAGGATAAAACTCTCGATATCAGAAAGTATCTGATGTTCATCTGCCACCCCTTCATCATCATGACCCACCTCGTTGTTTCTCTCAAAGTCGAGGTCTTTATCACTTTTTTCATCATCTATTGCCTCTTCCACAATCAGGGACCCTTTGCTCGTGTATTTCTCATCGCCCCATGAAGGCTTCAACAGCAAATAAGGAGGGTAAAGCTCGCTGCTCAAGCTCTCATTGCAGCAAGAACACCTTCTTATCAAGCTTTCTCCACTTTCATGTTTGCCTTGACCACTACTCACCCACGAAATGAAAGCGATTCTGTGCCTCATTCGAAAGGAATTTTCATGATAGTTTGGCCGAGAGGCCAAACAATCCTCACACATGCTGTTCGTTTCCGCTAGTCTTTGATGATTTGAGCAGTAACCAAGCTTGGAAATCTCAGCTGCATGAGCCTCACACACGAGATCCTTGTGCACGTGGGCGCCATTTTCTTGCTGCAGCACGTGATCAACCCTTGAACACCAAACACACGGTGGTTGAAGGCCAACCCATTTGGCAAACTTTGTGATGAGATAACTGAACAAAGAGTTTAGAAGAAGGAGTGCAATCAAGACCCATTCAAGCACTGCATAAACTAGAATCACCACCATCTTGTTGGTGTTTCTGTGCAGCATGGTTGCAAACTTACTGGTAGTAGCCATAGATTTTCTTCCAACCTTTGTGACTTGTGTGGTGTGTGACACTGAGAGATTCAGATATTGGGAATGAAAAGTAGAAAATAGAAGCAAAAAAAGATTGAGATAAAAAAAAAAGTGTATGTTTCTCTGGTTTGGAGAAGAACAAGGAATGAGTAATTGTCAAGAGAAGCAGAGTCTGATAAACGTGCAAGTAGTGGTTTGATTCTGTCACACTGTATCAGTAATATGCACCGTTAAAGTGGATCTTCGCAGTGACCTTGATCGTAATATTATATTTTATTATCTGAGGTTGTTTCAGCGGCAACCCGACATGATATAATAACCTGTTTTATGTATAAAAAAAAAAATACTCTTTTTCATCTGTCAGCACCATATTCTATTATGCTCATTTATCCATCCAAAAATTAATGCACGCTTTCACAGTGCTGAAATTGCTGGATATGATGTGAGATTACAGCAATGACGCCTCTTTCCAAAATAAACTATGCAATTTAGATTTAATGCAAATGTTAATCAGTGTTTCCCTTCGTCATTGTTGGAACTATATGTTCTTCATGTTTTTAAAATGTACTATTATATAACAAAAAAAATTCTCCTTCTTCAACAAGATCCTGGTTTTGATACATTGGGTATAAAAAAATTATCACTTTAATCATAATTGTTAAAATAGTTTTTTTTTTTCTGTAAGTGATAATATAAAACAATTTGACATTGTTAGTGTATTTTAATTAAATTTGCAATAACTATGGACTCGTACAATGTCTATGTAAACATGTGTGCAAATTAAAAATCATCTTGTGTACGAGTTTTATAACAGTTTTTATAAAAATCAGCAATTTATTTTACATCATTGTAAAAAAAAAAAAGTAAAGTTTAACCTCGAGATCCTCACCTAAACTATCAACATTATTCATTACATATGAATAAACTTAACATCTCTATGCAAAGAAAATAGATATGATAAAAGTAATTTAAGAGAAAATTGTGTAAATTAAATGGGAGAATTAGATTAATCTAATTTTTTCACTGAAAGGTATTTGTTTTTCTATCTGATTATCCAACATAGGTGAATGTTTTGGTTGTCCACGCAGTCTCTTAAGACACGACTAATTACTGCAAAAAGCAAAAGAGAAGAAAGAGAAACACTAAACAAAGCGAAGACAGTGGTTGTTGTTGGATGAATTTAGGTTGGGCCACACCACGCGCAAGATGGTCCCCACCACCATCCATGAAAATGGCTGGTAGGTCTTACACATATGTGATGTGTTACTTTGCCCCACAACCATTGCTATTCATAAAACATACGCTCTTACCAACGGCATAAACTTCTACAATTCATTATTCATTATCATTTTCTAAACAAAATGTGTGCTGTTTTCTCCTTAATGTTTCATCCTTTTCATGTTTGCTATCATTGCCCTAATTAGGTTTCTTCAGTTTAGGCTCTCTACACACTCATTCAACTTTTAATTCAAATTATTAAGTTAAGATAAACAAATAGTTGGTTTGAGTATAAGCAAAGTCTTAAGTCTTGTAGTCATATTATAGACGGTAAAAAACATGGTTAGAAAGAAGGTAGTGATACACTAAAAGTTATAAGCAATATTTTTTCTCAGAAGTTATCTAAGAAAGATTATGTAAGCATTTTGTTGAGGATAATATACATAATACTCTCTGTAATGAGGAAAAAAAAACATCATATGGAATCGTGGGTAACTTGGGATTCTTCTATTGAAAATTTTAAAGTGAAGGGCAGAAATGATGGAACTAGGGTGCAACAGTGGTTGTCATGATAAAAAGGCTAAAATGAAAAGAAAAAGTGAGTTGAAAGGAGGGAAGGGATTGAATCAAATTGGGAGGCTGTGACAGTGATTTAAGGTCTTTTGTATGAATAAAGATTGGAAATAATGTAATGTGGGATCAGGGTCATGCCTCGCACAGCTTTTGCTTTTTAGGTCCGGGTTTTCTTTAGCTTTTGAAAAGTTCATTCCTGGATTTAAGATGCAAAGAGATTGTTAGTGAAATAATCAAATCATATCTCACCAACTGATGCCTTAATGAAATTAAAGAATGGTGAAGACAACTTTAGGCCACGTTTACTAGTCCGGAACCATGATTAGGATTATGTTAAAACCATGACATAGCAGAACAATACCTGTCCCACATGAACCCAGAGCAACTCATTCAGGGGTGAGATGAATTAAGCTATTCTAAATAACGATAATTGCATAACATTCATAGAATGTGTAATCTTGTGGTCAACTTTCATGCTGTCTTTCAAGTAATAGTAAAAAGTATATCCTACTGGTGTTATTCATAATCTTTTCAGAAACTATTTTTTCTAGGTTGCAGAAATTTGTTGAAGAGATTCTCAAAAACCTGATATGATTGTTACCCTATTAGCCGAAGTGGCTGGTTATGATTTATCAGCAACGGTGGCAGTATGATCAACAATTTTCTTGGGAATTATGTTCAATATTCAGTAACATAATGAAAGGGGTGATACAAAACCCCAGTTTTTGACAGACATTTATTTCAAGAATGATTGTCCCAAGCATCAATCTAATGATGTTCAAATAATCAACATCAAGGGAAGAAATTGCTCTGCAATGCTTAAACAACCTTGGTACTGTTGTACTACTACAAACAAAACCCCACTATGCAGCGTTTAAGGTGCCTCCATCATAAATATCATGACAATGAACGGCCTAAACCCAGTGCTGTACTGTAGCAGATGAAAGAGCAACTGAGCAATGTGTAGAGTACGGAAACCTCCTTCATACAAACAAGTATAATCACAAATATGCATCTATGATCTATGAATATATGAGGAAAGCTCTGCATTTTATGATGCACATACCCAACACATTGCCATCTTGCACTAGCAATAGTTTTGTTTCCAGTGATTGCGAGGGTTAATCCTATACTAGTTAGTATATTTGGGAGGCAACTATGCTGTACAGTGCAGTGTTTCAATTATTTCTCATTTGTTATCTTCTTTATTATCAGATTCTCTGTTTCCTTTTTCTTCCATGGTGGTGTTTTCATCCATCATAAACCTCCAGCTATCACCTTCATCTATTTCCCATTGTTTTTTCAGTTCATAGATAGCTTTGGATGCTGCAGCAGCAATAGTTGGGTTGCTATCTTCTGCCAGTCTCTGCAATAGAAACCAAAGGAAAAAAATAAAAAATGAAGCCATATTGGGTGTGAAAAGTACTTGTTGCAATAAAATTATAATCACTTACCTGTAGGGCTCCCATCCCTGCATTTCCAAGAGTCCACATGGATGGTGCGGCTGCCAGTGCATTGGCTAAAGCTCGCCTAGAAAATGCACATGACACACATGCACATAGTCAAGAAAAAAGGCAACAGGAAAATGAAAATAAACAAGGAAAAGCATGATTAAGGCATTGATTAAGGTTGCATTCTTGCATTCTTTTTCTATGGTAGTTTTACTTTTGCAAGTGAATTTTATTACCGTATATATCTTTAGAAGTAGAGAGAATTCGCGAGAAGCTTTGCATCATATATTCATCTTTTTTTCATTACAATCTTATTTAAATCAAATATTGCATAACTCAATGTGAACGAAATTTTAGTTCAATATTTGAGAATGTTTGCAGCGCTAAGACAGAACGGTAAAAAGATGCTAAACATGAAGAATACAAAATCAATCATGAAGCCAACCAAATCATCACGGCGTATGGAACCACTAACAAAATAACCTTCCTATTAGTTATACATTGCCAAAAATTTCCAAGAAGAAAGAGAAAAAAAAGGAGTAGAAAGTGAAATGATTTTGTATCTTGATTAGTGAGATAGAAAGTTAAACATATATATATATATATATATATATATATATATATATATATATATTATATATTTATATCCTATAATTACAAAAGTTGTTTTTCCTTCCAATTTCAAAGGATTGAATATTTAGGTGGGTCCCACAACTTTTTTCATCATTACCCTTTTAAGTACTACCAAACAATGGAAGAAAAGAAAAATTAGTTATTTCCCTCCCATCCCCCTTTTTATTTCTTCCACTTTCATGCCTTCCAAACATACCATAAAAACAAAGAATTTGACACAGAAAAACATGGCTTTTCACTTTTAAGCCTGCACATTAAAGAATTTAATCCATTCCTAGAAAGATTGTAATATCATGTTAAACATACCTAGTGCTGACATCAGGGGAACTAGAGCACTCTACCAACAAAGATACACTTTGTTTACCGTCCATTGCATCCAGATCTATAAGAGTTCTGATCAACAACTCAAGCTGCTCCCAGTACAAAAGAGTATGTAATTACTTAAATAATCATTAAGATCAGAGAAGCAATTTAATGGAGAATCAAACCTCTTCAGGATCAGTGTAATCTATTCCATCTGCTTCAGAAAGTGCTGATGCCATACTCCAGTATGCTTCCTGCACGCCTTAAAAATTTAGAATATGATTGATGTATGTGGACCACGTTACATATAAACAGAACTAGAACAAAATGGAAAAGACAAAGACCTGAAGAGCAGCAATCCTTTCTGTGGTCACATCCCCTGGAAAGGAATTTGTGGTTTTTCCATTCTTTTCAAGCATTATTCGACCTCTTACATTGTTTTCTGAAAGTGAGCCTTTATCTCTGCGAAGTGGACTACATGCCAACATCATATGAAACATTTTAGAGCTTATTATGCATATATAAGCAAGAATTCAATGTTTCTTGACTTACAAGTTATACATCTTGCTCACCATCCTGTCATGGATGTTTTTGATAAGCTGCAAAATTTACAAACAGTAGAAAGTAGAGTTATTCCTTCGGAGCATAAAAAAATGAGCATGATATTTAGAAATAAGCAAAGAATTAGAACGTTTATCAACTACTATAGCATATGCAGAATAATGCTTGCTAGCAGGGATCACAAACTCGTAATTTGGAAAAATTAAACACAAGAAAGTTCAACACAAAACATTTGGAGCATAAACTATCACCTCCAAGGCCATAAAGGCATCTTCCATTGCACGCTGCTTAGCACGGAAGTCCGCGAGACGTAAATCAGCCTGACAGTTCAAGAGTTATGTCAATAGAAGTCTAGTATTTCCTGGCTGTTCATACGGATTTTGTGTAATCAAACACTCTTGAATTTTCATGATGTAAATTTGCAAAAGGATCCAGATATCCATACAATAGAAAGCAAACCAAACTGAGTTTCTATACTAAGCAGCTCTGCTATATTCAGTTAAAAAAGATAAAAGCATCATTTTATTTAGTATATGTTTTGAAGGGTTAAACTGAAACATATGGCATTACACATATATTATTGTGTGTGTATATAAATATTTTACATAGAATTGGGATCAGATGATAATGATATAAAATTTAAGATACACGCCCCAATCAATTCCTCTCACTTTGGCACCCCTTCCAATGTAAAGACTATGATTGAGATTAAAATTAATCCCATAAAAAATTCGGGAACACATCTCAATTACATTCAATGTTTTAAAATTACTCCAACAAAAACAACTCGAGCAAACTTTAAACCATTTGGGCCCTAAAATCTCCTCAAATATTGATTTTGGTCAATCCGACAAGAACTAACAGTAATTCCGTGTAGATAGTGCAAACATAAGTTAAAACAAAAATATGTTAGAGATCAAATGGTTTGATGTTCCTCTTTTCAAATAATTTTGAACTATAAGTTGAGAGCGTGGAAAAAGGCTATAGTTGCCCCAAGTTACTATAACTGCTATGGATGAACTTTATTTCTTAATACATTATGCACAGTATCAACATATTTTATTTTCACATTTATTTTATAGAAAAAGACCTTGTCTTACATTTATCATTTATGTCCACAAATGAATTTAGTTCTTTGTTAAATAAAAATACTAATGTCAACGGAAGAGAAAAACAGGTCCATGTTTAAGATATTTAGAAAAAATGTTTTCAACAATAATTCTAAATGATAACACAAATAATAGTGCAAGAAAAAACATTGACAATCACAAACCCAATACATGTTTCAAAAACAACAACAATGATAGTGCCAGGGAAACAATAACAATGGAGTATGCTACAATACATACACTGCATAGATCAAACAATGCCAAAATGTTCTGTCTTTTATCGGCACCAAAATGTTCTAATGAAAATCATGACAAATAATTTTATAAATCTTCCCTAAGCATACTTCAACCATTTTTTCCACAATAGATGCCATCTAATTTTCTCTTTAATGCCTTTACTCTTAATCTTATCTTATATAGTACAAACAAGATAATAGAAAAGAAAAATATCAAATTATGCAATTTTTACCATTAATGATTGTATACTACCAAACTGATCACAAATAGCATCTTATAGATGAAAACTAAGCGATTAAATGAACAAATTTACCTCTAAAGCCCCATCACTCCAATGCTCATCAGCAGCATTTTTCAATCTGGACTGAGCTTTATCCTTCAACAACTGAAGAGCAAATACTATAAATTAAAAAATAACTTTAACACATGTCTCTACTCTCATCTTCAACCAGCAAATTTAAAGATCTAGATGATACGGACAGTAGCAATACGACTAAGCCAGCTAGCTTTTTCCTTCACATCACGGTCAATTTTTTCAGTATCCTCTCTAGCACGAGCTGTGCATCAAATTAAAAGTAAATGTTAGTGGACCTCATAATGGGTCATTGTGAATATATTATATACAAAGTTGCATCTCTTGAACCTTCCACTTAAGAAAAGGAAATCATTGGAAGAGAAATTCATCACATATCCAGTGAAAGAAGAATTACAATAAGTAATCACCATTCACTATGATCGAATTATATACTTGAGCTACAGATGTTTGTTTGATAAACTGCCTATATCGTTTAACTTCTCTGTCCCTTCCTTTTTGTTGGAAAGAGGGGAAGGACAGGGAGGATATTGCTGTCCTTGTATATGAAATGCAATGACTTATAGTGCAGATATTTGGAAAATCATCATCATTAACTAAGAAAAATTGTTTCATTGCATGGAAAAAGTGAAATAAAAAATTAAAGTACAATAATACATTGTTTAGGTAGAGAGCTAACCATCCAGTTTGAGAAATTCGGTTCCAAGAAAAGCAACATCTTGGCGTGCACGAGCATCAAGCCTCATTATGCCTCTGACGAAACAAGTATTTAACAATTACTTTTTGCATCAAGACAAATTAATTTTTACTGTTATTTCTTGAATGAGAAATAGTTAATGATGCAAATTATACAACTACAGGAACCGACAATTACATCAGAGCCCATGGTTAAGTCTGCTAGATATTCCATTCCATGCTACAATTCCTCATGTCTTGATTACTAAAATTTCTAAACCAGATAAAAAAGTTATTTTTTTAAGTAATTGAATGTATAGTGATGATTCATAAAAAGCGGAATCATGAGAAGTAGTGGAAGTAAATTTCCAATAAAAATCATATTTTTTGTATATGGCCAAAAATAGGTTAGTGGCAGTACCGTGAGAGAAACTTTGCGTCGTTACAAACAAATCTACATGCATCAGCCAAGCCATGAACAACAAGAGTGTGATCATTTTTATCGTCTTTGGTATGTGGCCTGTACACATGAAATGATCTCTAATATGTAAATTGGAATCTCAGATATTTCATTGTGAGGGTATGAAAGATATCTTCTAGTTTGACATAAAATAAAATTGGCAACTGAAAGACAATAATAAAGGGGTACAGGTTCAGAATTAGGAAGCAGAAAAAATTTCAACAGATGTACCATCTTTATCTAATTTTCTTACCTAGTTAAATCAGTAATGTCATCATATGTTCTAATACATTCTTTCTCTTCAGTATTATTTGCTCCTGTTGATTTACATGAGATAGAAGATTTCTTGGAGATAAAACCAACTGGTTTTCCATTAATGAACCAAAACCAGTCACTGAATATGGTTGATCTCTGTGTGTGGAGACATCTATGGTTCAGATGTCCATGTTCCAGCCTATACCTTGAAAACTGTATTCTACTGATCCTTGTTGACGAGGAAAAATAATGTTTTTCATGTGATTTACAGAGAGCTGTTCTTTTAGTCAAAATAGGACTGCTTGAAACTTTGTTTGCAGCAAGTGCCATTGGAAAGATCAAGGGAAGAATGAGATAGGCCCGGCGTTCATTTCACTTGAAATATTTCAATTCTGTAACAAACATTGACAGAAAAAAGTCAGAATTAACATAGAACTAGAGCATTTTACAATGAGTACTTATCTTACCAAAATTTTCACTCTGCCACAGGAATATCAAAAGAAAAAGGAAAATAGGTATGCTTTGTCTTCTAAAAAATGCAATTGAGGATTGATTAAAAAAAAGAAAAAATAATCAGAAGTCCATCAGCGTTAATCATGTCTGGATCATCATCATCATCAAATCAAGGCTGGTATAAATGAAAGAGTTTCATTTCATACATACTTAAGAGTATGTTGGACAGGTTAAAGTATTGGTGAAGTCAATACCACCTTCTAGTGGATTATTTATAGAAATAACAGCTCAATAAAGAGTAATCAAAACTAAGCATGCCTTCTATGGTTATTCTAATTAATTCTGCCTATCCACATGTGGTAAGAGTTATTTCAAACACGACAATATCAGAATTTATGCAACAGTCTGCACCCTATACTCCAATAAAAACATCTATTCGATAAAGTGCCACGGTCAAGTCTCAATTCCCATTAATCAATCGTCTTATTTCAAAGCAACATATTGATGGAGAGTTTTGGTTCTGATCACATATACTTGCAAATTTAAAGTACGAAAGAAAATTCAAATGTTTGAAATACACGGATCTAAACAATTGAATGAGCGCAATTTCTATTTTTTATATAATCATAAAACTCTTGAAGTCAGTTGATAACCAAAACCCTGCAGCAGATGAAAATGTTGTTCGTCCCTTTTTCAATATCCAGTAGTAAATATTGATACTCGAACAATATCACCACTATTTTGATTACAAAGACTTCAGGTTTAAAGTTCAAAACTACAGATGCAGATTATATCACTAATTTTCATAAATACAAATCCCACACTCTTCAATGAAATCAGCCCAAAATTGGCATGCCCAGCAACAATTTTCATCAACGCAAGAGAAACCTCAACACGTCAACATCGAAAAATCAGACAGATCACCAAAAAATAGGGAAATTTCCGACACCATCGTAGTCGCCCCCCTATGACGCCCTTGTTTTTCAAAACACAAAAAAGCACTTACTGTTGAACACATCCCCAAGAAGCAGGGTAAATGACGATACCCAATTGATAAAAATGGTAGAATGCGTGGAAAGGTAGTAACTTACTTGTGGGAGAAAGACAAAGGAGGAACAGGAAGGAAGAATTATAGTGGGTGAAGGTACAGCATGATGTTATATGTATGATATCAGAGTGAGTGATGGAGAGTGGGGAGTGAAGGAAAAGAGAAAAACCATAGAAAAAATGGAGGAGGAATGAGAACCACAAAGTGAGGGTGTGGTCCTTTAAACGCCAACAACGAAGTAACAGACAATAACTGAGAATGGTGTTATAGAGACCATAAGGGATGGAGCAAAGAGTGTTTGAGAGAGAAAGAGAAGAGTGAAATGAAGCTCCACGTCATTTCGCTTCAGACATGCTTCATAATTGCCCTGTTTCTTGGGACAACGACGCAACAACCCTATCCATCACATATCCACGGTCAAAAAGATGGTTTTACATAAGTATAATCTACTGCATTAACTATGTTTTTAAGTTAATTAATTTTCGGTAAAAATTAATTTTTTTTTTAATTTTAACCTAATTTAAATATATAAATTTAATTTTTTTAATTAAATTCTGTTATGTTTTATATAATATTTAAATTAATATTAAAAATAAAAATATGTCAATCAAAGTAAATAATTTGATTAATATAATAAAATGTGCTTGAAATTTATGAAATATACTTGAACATTAGATAAATTTAACTAAAATAACTAAATTCATATATTTCTAAATATGAATAATAAAATTGATCAAAAATTTAAAAAATAACTAATTTTAAATTTTATTAAAAAACATATTTGATCCTGGTATATACTATTATATTAATATATCTATACTATTCCATATGAATTCAACTTTTTAGGTCCATATTTATTTTTTTAACTTAATAACCGTTTTTTGCTTAATTATTTTTTAAAATTAAATAAATAAGAATTAGTTATGTTTTTACTGAGTAAATATATAAAGAACTCTAAATTTTATTTATTAATCAATTTAATAAAATTAAATTATATTTAAAATTTATTTGTTACATTATTAAAGTTATTTAAAATCTATTTTAAGAAAGCTAATTATTTGTGAAGTCTATCAAACTACTTAAATTTATAATATATAAATGAATTTAAAATTTATAATTAATTATCTATTGAATCATCACATTGTTTAAAATTTATTAAATAAAGTTTGAATAAAAAGAGTAAATATTGAAATTCAATCAAATTTGAATGGGTCCTTATTTTTTATTTAGTCAGGTTTACATTGGTTGAATTTTTAACCCTGTAATAGTGTCTTTGGATATTAGTAAAAAATGAGTGAGGAAAGTCAAAACATTTTGGACCACTGTTTTTTTTTTTGTTCCCAACGTCCTTATCCAATAGCACAATAAGTAATTGTACTGCTTTACTAATTGCATAAAAAACAAGTTATTCTGTACCTACCACTAAAAAATTCTTTATCTTCAAATTTATAGATAACAATAATAAATTATTTTTTTATGATGTAATAAATTTATTTATTTTATTAATTTTATAATATAAAAAAATTATCTCAAAAAAGTTCTTTATGTCCTAATTTGTCATAATAATAACAACTAACTATTTTTTATGCAATATATTTTTCTATTCATATTTTTTTATGATACAAAAATCTTAGGTTTTAAAATTGAAGTCTAATTATAGTATAGATTATAGAATACATTAACTTGTTCTTCTATTTTTTTTTACAAGATCTTATGAAAAAATACTTTTATGTTTTGTTTCTTTATTTTTGATAGATGAAGTGTTAAGTTCAATATATTCTAATAAGTTTTTCGTCAATAAAGATTGATATAAACAAACATAACTATAAGTTATGTTTCACTAATTGAAAGAATAACAATTGATTGTCTTTTAAGTGTCTACACAACAATGTAAAGTTTAATATGAAAACATAACCAAATATATTTTTAGAATGTTTTTCATATCCTCCTACATAATTATAATCTTTACTAGAAGGTAAATATTTTTTATTTCCTTTCTTATAATTCCAAACTTTAAATACCTTAACATTTTTTTTTAACTTATAATAATTGAGTTGGGTTTGACTTATACCGAACAATAAACTCTCATAAAACATTACATTGAAGCTTGTAGTTGTAAAAATGCATCAAACTTCTAATAATTTGCTGTAAATAAGTGTCATTAATAACTGCACATCGATATCTTTGTTAATTTCAAAACTTAAAACAATTTACATATTTAATCTCCAAATATTTTAAACTTTTCCAAGATATCAATAACATTCTTTTACACATGTTCTGATTAACTTTAAAACTAAGGAAGAATCTCATTTTCCCAAGTTAGAAATGTTAAAAACTTGCATCCTAAATTTATAGGTTAAATATGTTTTTGGTCCCTTGATTTTTTAGTATTTCTTCAAGAATTTTAACCAATTTAGTAATTTATCTATCGAAATGTGTGAATTTAATCATTTTAACCAAATTTTGTTAAATTTATTTAATGTTTCAAACGTGTTTGATAATAATATTTGATTTAATATTAAAATAAAAATATGTCAAACAGTATAAACAATTCAAATACAGTCCTGAAATACGTTTGAAACATTAAATAAATTTAACAAAATTTGATTAAGATAACTAAATCTATATATCTCTAAATATGAAGAATTAAATTGGTTCAAAAATTTGAAAGATGACTAATTTCAAATTTTACTGAGAATTAAAGAAAAAAAAACATATTTAACCCTGAATGTCTTACTATTAACCATCATGTCTTTATCATCACTGATATAAGTCAAATCATCAATATCATTTCTTCATTCCTAACATCAATACTCCCAACTTTTCTCTTCCTCAAACACTACATTCTTACTAGTTACAATCCTCTTTTTCATTTTCAATTTTTCATTGGAGATATTCTTAGAAGATTAAAATATATGTTAATGAATAATTAAAGTACTATAGTAAAGTATTGGTGACCTAATTAGGTGGCAAGCAAAATATTATTTTATTATTTTTAACTAGAAAAGCAACTTCATATTGCTACAAACTGTCACCAATCGTTTTCTCTTTTGTCAACCACTTCCTCTGAAAACGCCGTCCCCCTATTAATAAAAAAAATACCAACCAAGCAACAAAAATGGCAAATCTAGTTCCAGAAACAAGAAGGCCCTTTTTTTTATATGTACAATAAAAGCTTCGACTCTCAAATTTACTTCCAATAAAGTTTTAAAACAAAAGGTATGATTTATATAAATCAAATTTATGAATTTGAGATAAACATAAAAGATGGTATCAACATCTATTAGATCTATTAAAAAGAGTTACATATCGTATTATTATGTGTCAAATCTAGAATTAAAAAAGATATACAAGTGAAAAACAATTCTTTTACAAAATTGATTTTTTACGATTGAATTTATTCTCGATCTTTATTTTAAAAATAATTAGTATATTATATTTTATGAGTTAAACAAAAGAAATGAAAAATCTAAGTCAATTATGATATACTCATGCTAAAATTCTCATGATAAATTGTTCATTGTAATTACAAAAATAGAATAAATTAAAAAAAAAAACGGAACTCATGTGTTTATGAACCTAAAATTTATTCATATAAAAAGAAGAAGCTAACATCATTGCCTTAAATATTGTAAGGCATGAGATGGTCAGAGAGCGTGCCACGTCAGTCTCTACTATCTTATCCAAAGATGTTTCCAGAGTTCACAGCGCTTTGTTTTATTTTATTTTTTTCCAACAATGTCCCTTCTTAGAGTTTAGTGCTCAACCACTTTTTTAACAAAAGAAACTACAATTAAATTACCAAATAAATAAAATCAGAGACAAACTCTAACGTAACTAAAAAAGTTGAAATATTGTTTAAATAAAATATATAACTATGTAAATGTTACATCAGTAAATGACAAACTTCAAATAGAGACTTAGGTTTTTTTTTAAGGGTAAATTCGAAAAAGAGGAAATATATGTATTTGAGTGAATTTGGATGAATTTGATCGAATGAATTTTAATTATTTTTTAAAATAATTTAAAGGTAAAATGAGTGAATTTAAAGATGAAGTTTATAAAATTTTGTAAGTGATATAATAAATAAATAAAATATTTTAATAAATTAAAATATATGATTACTATTTTACCCTCATAGTTAAAATTAACATATTATTATTATTATTATTATTATTAAATATTATTATTATTTAACATTATTATTATATTATATTATTATTACTATTATTTAATCATAATATTTTTATTATTATTATTATTATTATATATATATATATATATATATATATATATATAAATAAGGGGAGAGAAACATATAGTTATATATTTAAGAGGTAACATAATTTATATTTGACTTGCATTAATTATCTAATGGATTATAAGGAACTAGTTTACTTAACTAATAAATTGTTTGGAAGCAAATATAAATTAGAATATTATGATACCTGAATTTAGGATTAGAAATATTGTGGTAAAAATTTAATTTAATCCTAAAAATCTTTTCATTTTAGTGAGATATGCATCAGCAAATTCTTTTATTTACTCACTAAAAAATATTTGAAAACAAACATTTAGTAATCCTGCGAATCCGCTCATCACAATCCGTATGTGCAATTAATCTACCCAAACTAATTTTATATTTCTCTTACACGTAATCCTTCTGAGTTTTATCCCGTGAGATGTTGAATGTCGTGGACGTGATTTCTCAATACTTAGTCTCGTCTATGGCAATCCTTCTGTTAATTGTGGGCTAAAATACATTTTTCTGATAGGTTATATGAAACTCTCTAACATTGTCGATAAAAAAAAAAAATTAAAGGAGTAGAGAAAGGTAAATTGGTCACAAATATGTTCAACAACAGCATGATCTTAGACGAATGATATTGGTTTTAAGTGAGTGACACGGTGTGATTAATAAAAAAAAAAAAAAAAAACTAGTACCAAAACCAGTAATAATCATAAAAAAATTAAACTCCAATGAGGCACTTCCTTTTATAATCATAGAATAAGATAAATTATTTTATATTTTATTAATATATATATATTTGAGATATAAATTCTATAAGGAAATATTTAATAAAAGAATAATGCCTTCAAAGTACTATATGTAATTTTGATTATTTCAATATATATATCAATACCTATAGGTATAATTTTTTATTTTTGCATATATTTCATATGCATTCCTACTTACATTTATTTTTGTAAAGCTATAAAACACAATCATCAGATATAATTTATTTATAGAATGCCAACCTAATACCTGCGTTTAACTAGTTTATAATGAGTAAATTAACTTCCCAAAAAGTTGGCACGTTATGGCATTGGCGCTAAAAAAATTTTCAAGTATTTGGATAGCATATTTATGGAGTATAACGTAGCAATGTAATGTTTCAAGAATACCGTGAACTCCAGCGTAAAAATTGGCCTCAGCCTTGACAAGCCATTACCACAAACGTCAAAAAATGATCCAAATGATGTGCTACAGAGTGAACAAAACATTATTATGCTACATTATAATAAATGACACTAGAATTATCTTCCGACTGTTTCATCTAACACTTCAATGTAATTTAAGCTTATGCCCTAGTTGTGGGTCACAAGCGAACCCAAGATTTCCCCTGCCCACCCCTCCTTCTCCCTTTTCTATGCTACCTCGAATAAACAAGCATAAACAAAGCAAACGAGTCTAATCTTCGCCAAAAATGCAGGCAAATTAATGAAGTGGACAAAATGAATCGCAAACTCTCTATGATGTTTCACAGAACAAAGTTCAGGTTACGATAGATCTTTAGTACTTCGCTCATTATTTTCATTGATCATTTCGGGGGTTTCTTCACTTTTGAAAGTCCAACCAGCAAAATCAGTCTCTGAAAACAAAGAGGAAGGAATTGCTTTGTAGAATGCTAAGGGAACCTGCTTTACCCTCCGCGTCATCTGCAATGGTGCAATGTGACAAATATAAGACAACGAGCAATAGGCACATTCTCTTCTTTCTCTTACAATTCTCAAATAATACAAGCACGTCATGAGAAGCAAAGGAAAAATAGAGCAATTATTATATCACCTCTGCTCCAAGGATTGTTGCATATGAACCAGCACTAAAATCACCGACATTAACTTCACTTGTTTTGGCCCTCACTGTCAAATCATTCCCAAGAGACAAAGAAAACCTAAGAGCACAGGCAAAGTACAAACATTTAAGGTTAGTATGTCAAGATCCAGATACGACAGTTGAAATAAAAGTGGCGAAAGAGGAAAAAAAAAATATTAATAAAGTAACAAGTTCAAAACACTTACCTTGAGACAGGAGGACAGTAGTGGTGAAGAATAGTGTCAATTTCCCAAAGAGAACTCCCTGCTCCAACAGATCTCATCAATAAAACCAGGAAATATCATGTAACTCTTACCAAGAAAGTAGTTGACTACTTGACTTCATTTCCTTAAATACTTACTAAACTAAGGGATTTAAGGCAGAATATCATGTGACCAGTGCAATTGATCCACCCTCACGATGCAAAAAACTCAGATCTATGGCTGTCCAGATTTATAAATTTAGACTAAAAAAAGAAAAAAAGAAAAAAAAAAAATATATATATATATAGAAATTTATAAAGGTCATGAAGTTCCGACTAACCCAGAATTTTTCCTGGTAAACCAAATATAAAATTATGGCAATAGAATTTTTAAGTGAGAAACATTATCCTCTGCAGACAATTCAAACTTGACATACCTTTTCATTGGAGGGAAATGGAGGGAAGGTTTTGTTTAACTTTTCTTTGTTTGGTTCAATTTAATTAAGGGAGGCAAAAAGGCAAAAGGAGAGAAAAATATCTCTATCATTCTCCTCTAATATTGGAGGCTTTGGAGTAAAGGGGGTGAGATTTAAAATATTTTGCCCAATAACCCTATTTATGTTTTGTAATTCAAAATTAAAATTTTATTATAATGATATAAAATTTAATTTTTAAAACATCCCTCCGCTTCCTGTGAACCGAACAAGATATCTAATTAAAATCCCATTTCAACTCTCTCTCCCCTCCCCCCCTAATCAAACAAATCCATAAATACTACGTACACTCACGCTAATTGAAATCCGAATATATCATCAATCCAATGATACAGAAAATTTAATCTGTGATTCATGTTGTCATGCTTGCTTCTAGTATACAACTAAGAAACATTATGTGTTTTTGTCTAGTGCGTGTGATGCACAATACAATAAAACAATCACACAGTTTTCCAGCATAAGCAAGGTCTGACTTGGAGCGGAGAATAGACTGAAGTTAGATTGGAAAATAAATATCAAAGATACTTACTCATAGCAGCTGACTTCTTGGGATCAATTTCAGTACTGTTGAAATGGTCAATTCCTGGTTTCTGGCAGGGTACGGCACTAGTCTTAACACTCTCCGAGTTGACAGCTGTTCCTTCATCTGTTCTATGGTCACTTTTCCCTTCGTCAACACCATCTTCCTGCTCATATATCAGAAATTATGAATCAAATCAAAATAGAAACAAGGAAATATTTTTCAACACATTAACAGACATATCCTAACCATCTTCCAAGAGGAAGGAGATTTTGAAATTTTACATGAAAAACACACCCGAAGAAGAGTGTGATAAAAAATATGAAACTAAGGTTCCTAACTACTTTCTTGACATGTACAATTTTGCAAATTCCACTCTAAAGGTCTAGTCTTCTAGGGAAACCCAGTGCCGAATTATGACAGCTGAAGTAAAAGAAAACCCAAAACATTCATAGCCTCACGCAATTCCTCCCTTGACATATTAAAAGAAATCAGGCAGTACCATTTTTTATAAAGTCTCTCTTCGTTCATAATCCTCTACATTTCTCTTATAATGTCCCATATAAGACCAACTCCAGATTCAGTCACCTAGCCTTGTCAGACCATTCTTAACCAAGAATCCAGTGTCCTAGCTACCCGTAAAAGAAAAAGAATTGAGCAAACAAAAGGACAGTGGCAATCATCTACTCTATTTACAACCAATCTGGAAAAAAAAAAGTTCATCAAAATATATGGTTGTCCAAGCAAGCCAACCCAAAACTAATTTCATATGATCATGCGTTATAGGCCACGGCTAACACTTTTTTTTCCACATCTCAGCCATTGCATGATTAAGCTACAATCCAATCCACAAACATAACACGACAGTTGAACAACCTCATTGAATGCAATAATAACTTGAAACAAACAGAAAAGTCAGTCCAAAACATGACATATAGTCATATACTGCCTTTCAAATGAAGAAGCGGCGATATAATGAGTCCAACAGACTACGATTTCAAAATCCCTGCTCTACTCCGTTTCCCTAGCGCCCTAGTATTTTTCATGTGATCCTTAAAAACATCTCAAACCACTGTTTATAAAACTGAACAGGCTGGTTCAACTAGGAACAAGTTCAGTTAGACCAAAAAACTCATTCTACTCAACTAATGAAAACTGGTCCAAAGCCGGTTTGAATTAGTATTTTTAAAAATAAATGTTTTTTTTAATTTAAAAAAACATTTTAAAAATAAATAAAAACACATTTAATAAGGATAACACATACGAATAAATTATTTTACCAATTATTATTAATTTTTATTTTATAAAACATTATTTAGTCACTCGTTAATTTACATTTTTTTATATCTTCCTTTCTCTAAAATTTATATTATAGTAATTTGTGGTCTTTTTTTTTTGTTCTAGATGTAAATTTGTCATTGTCAATGGACACTGCTGTATTTTGATCAAACATAAACCTAAGTATTGAGATATATTTTATTTGGTCTTTAATGTGTACTTTAAATGTTAAGAAACTATAAATTGTTTTATTTTAATTTAGTGTTAACAGCCATCAAGTCTTAAATAAGTGTCTCCAGCTGTTCAATGACCAATTTGTTTTTATCAACATGGTCTCTAACACTGAAGATGCAATCAAGAAACCGAAATTTAAAGCATTATACAACAAACTCAGATGAAAGTAAACTATATTTACCCGGTGCACCAAACAGTTGACTGAAGGATGTCTACGCAAAATATTGTGAATCAGAGCCGTAATAACTAATGCCCCTGAAGGAGGAACTGAAAGCAACAACCTACTCAGTTTCTTTGCAAATGAAGCAGCCAGGTAAGCTGGAAGAAGAGGTGACTTGAGGCAAGAATCAAGAAGCTGCAATTAGGAAGTTGCATACTGTTAGCAAACAGCTCATGCATATAATTTGCATAGGACAAAACCTTTTTAATCATTCACTTAATCTCTACAAATTTGGCTTGCCAACTCACTTAATTTCCATCATCCAGATTTGAAAGCTCAAAAAATTATAATTAAAATATAACATTTCATAGAATATTAATATCTCCTTCAAACATCTCAACAGAAAGCATCTTTTTATTCAAAATTCTACTGTCTATTTTTACCTGTCATAAGTAAAAATAATTAACAAAAAACTACCTGGAAAAACCTTGCTCGATGTTTTGCCATGAAGGTGGATGGAACTAAGAGGGCATATAGTTTTTCATAGAAATTTGGGTATTCCAAACCATACTGGGTCATTAGGACAAAAAGGCTGCTAAGAGCCATCACACTGACTACACCACCAACATCATATGACCTTGTTAAGAAATCACTGCACACAATAAAAAGTAACATGATGCCAGATTCAACATCTTGTTATCATAATAAATTGCTAAGTTAGTTGCACAATAGATGCTTACCATAAGATGATGGGATTAGACAGATGAGGAATAACAGCCTGGTGAAGATTAACAAGAACCTGCAAATAAAAGTTACGCACATATTAATGCTATTGAAAGGGTTAGAGACAAAAAAAAAAGTCACGGAAGAGAGTACTGCTCTAGTACCATGTTGGGGAAGGAGAAGTCGAAGAGGAATATAATGAATTTCGTATGTTGTGTACACATATAAGTATTCCTAGTTACAATGAAGAAGAAATACAATAATAATGAATAAAATCAATATCTAACACATCCTATCATACTCAAGACTGAATATCTAGTGTGAAATTTGCATGATTGGACATTTGTAGTTGGCACAGTATCATATCTGGATAGGCCTTAGTACCATATTAGAAATGTACTGGTCCCAACTCACTTCCAAACGCTAACTCAAAAGAGGAGGATAACACGAGTCTGATAAGAGTATTTTAGTAACATTCTTGGTCAATGTGAGACCTTTCAATACAACAGCCTCATGCCCCAGACTATACTTCTAAATTCAAAGAAGTGAAATTTAAAAGACTAAACTTTCACAACGAGAAACAAAATATGAAAATTACACAGGCTATGGTACCACATAAGAAAGGACTAGGCCTATCTCAAAAGCTAGCTCAAAGAAGAGTCTTATAAGGAGTATATATAACCGTGTTCCAAACCAACTTGGGACATACTAACCTCAACTAATCAAGATTACACCCAAATAACAGTATTCTATATGCTCCCAGTGCCCATCCCATATATGAAGTACAGAAGTAGTTTACCTTCGATGAACTTGAAGAACAGCGTTTTTAGTATTAGGATAACAAAGACAAGCTATTATCAACCTATCCATGATTACAATTTAATTGGGTAGCTCATTTAACATTACCCATGACATAAAGCTGATTTAATAATCTTATCGCAACCAAGGTGTTCATAACCACAAGAATATTTATGATCCTTAGATTAATAAAGGTTCTGAATGAAAAAAATAATGCCTCAAACTGAATTAATCTGTTCTCTTGCAGAAAACAGCAAAAATGTATGAACTGATGATTAAGGAGAGATAGAAAGTTGGTATCGTTACTATAAAGGCCATAATTTCTTCACAAATGACAAGATGTCCTCTTTCGTAACCTTCCTTCTTATTTATAGGCAACAAGCGTCATTTATTTGATCAACTAACCTAACATGTTGTAACTGCCCAACTAATGTGTAGCTATCAGACGTTTACTGTAATAAAATTGGAGAGTATTAGGAATAAGGAAACACAGTACATATAGAAACCATCTTAACGAACCACAACTCTATTGGTTAAAGAAACTTACTGGCATACCTATCAATAAAGTAAGGTCCCAGTTTTTAAATGGAAGGGAAACTAGAATTTTCAAGGCATGGCATATAAGTAAAAACGTTACCACGCCATTATATTTACAAATATTATGTTTCATTGCTGTTAAAACTTTAATGTTAATTGTAGGAATATAGGAGCCAAAGACTTTAAATCCATTTTGGTTCTCATTGCAAGATTATCAGGTAAACATGCGAAATCAAGGGATCCACACTTCTCAGTTCAACACAAAGATCCAGTTTTACAAACCAGTCCAGAATGGTTTCTTTTATAAAAAAAAAAAAAAAAAAAAAAAAAAAAAAAAAAAAAAAATAAAAAAAAAAAAAAAAAAAAAAAAAAAAAAAAAAAAAAGAACAAATCATCATTTTGCCCTAATCATTCATCTTGGCATGTGAAACACCATCCAAATGCAGCTCCCCTCCTTTTTGAAATTGTGTCCCCAGAAAATTATTGGAGAATGGAACAGAAAATGAAAATTAGAATTCTCTCCTAGGATTTCCCTTCAAAAAGGATCTCTCCTTTTACTAGCATAAACTATCAAATTCATAGAATGCCCCAATCAATACAATTTCCCCTGTTTATGACCAATCTCTTCTAACTAATCCAACTAACAGTTCTCCTTTTTTAACTCGTTATATATCTAAACAACGAAAGCATATGGAAAGTGAGAACTACTATCAGTATTTGTATGCTTAAGTACTGGTTGAGATTTAAAGAAAGTTTTTCACAGACACATATTTCAAACTTCTACTAGGATGATACAACCCATGTCACAATCCCACCATTTGTGTTTCTTCCCACTTGTTCCCCTACATTGAATCTCATGAAAGCCTTGAGATATCTTAAATATATAATTTTAACCATGTTTCAACTATATTCAAATTTCAAAAGCATAACTTTTACATTACCTCTTTGTAAACATCAAGTGGAAGTGGCAATCTAAGATATGCAATCCAAGCTTTTGTAAATTTTAACTTCATCTTCTTTGCAATTTTTGCTGCTGACAATACCTATAAGTGAAACATGACGAGTAAGAAACAGTAGACAAATAATGAAGAGTGCTTAAATGAGAAGGTTCTATGATATATAAAATCCTAAAAATAAAGATAACAAAACTACTAGGAAATTGGAGGATACGAGATGCTCAATAATGAAAAAAAGAAACAGAATGGGGAGTAAGATTTAACTTAGCAAAGAGTATGGAATAATAACTGACATTTTTGTTAGGCTTCTTGGACTTCAGCAGCTTATCATCAACACTCACATCTCCGGAATGCTGCTTTTGGTCACTTTCTATGGACAAAAAACCCAAATAAAAAATACAGGTACACTTTTATAGTTCCTTTTTCTAAAATAAAATAGCATTAACTACAGAGTATTAAAGGAGGAGGGGGCAAGAAGGCACTAAATATTGTGATACATAGCTTTTTAAAAAACAAAATGTCAAACAAGTAAATGAGAACTCACCTGAGCTGCTCCACATTTCCAAATCAGATGTATCATCTGAACCTTGGAGAGGGGGAACGTGTGATATAGTATAATACATGTTGCGGATGAAACATTCCGTGCTGAAAATGGTACATTTTCAACTTATCATCAGAACAAGTTATTTAAAATAAAGTATTCATCTCCTAGTTTCATAACTTGGACCTAAACTGCCTGGCAGAATTCAGATAATTACAACTTTTAACTTGAACTATAAAGCATCGAGTTGCAAAGCTAAATAAATTGCCTATAGGCTATAGCATGTTGTAAGCATGGTTTATGACCAAGGAAAAAGGAAAGAAAAAATCAATTTGCACTAATATTAGGCTACAAACAACAATGATCTACAAACATATAAGGAAGGAAATAAAAAACCATAGAAGTAGCTTCAAAGCAATGGTCATAGGTCTTACTAACTTTGAGCTCAATTGACTTTCATTGTTGCCATCTGCGCTTGCAATTTTGTCATCTGACAGGGATAAGCAAACAAATTATCCAATGGACTAATATTCAAATGGTGGGATATTGAAAATATAATACACAAGTCTCCTGTTTGCAATTTCATATGCTAAAATCTGGGCGACTAAGACAAAAGAAAGGCTAGAAAAGCACCTGAGTCATCTTTGCCTTCCAAAGTAGTAGCGAGCTTTTTTAGACTTATAAATGTAAAATAGCTGCACCAAGTAACTTGATATTTCAGCAAACAAACAAAACTCCATAACCAACCAAAGTTATTCACTAAACACTCGCGCAGGTTAAAATAACAAGAATATCGTGTCAGTGAATTAAGGACTAACAAATTCATCCCCATAACACAAGCTACATAAATCCAGCCTTCCATAACAGGGGCCAAGAGCGAAACAATATATTCCATAAACCATAATAATATAAAAGAACCATGCTAAAAAAAGTGAAATGAACGAATAGTTAGAGTAGACAAACAATGTTAGCATAACAACCATACCGGACATCAATATATTTGAAATACTTCGACTCCAGAAGATCCACACAAAACGTAGCGGGACTAGTGGAGCGAACCTGATAGCAACAGTCCAAAACCAACAAAATCAGATCGAAACAACAACATCAACAACAACAATAAAATTTATCAACAAAATTGGCATAACGTACAATGCTAAGGAGAAGTTTGTGGTACAAAGCGGAGTGGAAGGCGCCGCCATTGGCCACCTTCACGAACTCCATGAGCGTGTCTAGCACGAGTTCCTTGAGCGTCTCGTCGGACTGTGGCGAGGCAAGAATGTCGAGGAGTGACTTGAGGAACTCATCGAATTTGGAACGGAGCCAGGTGAGGTAGATGAACTCGGACTGGTCAGCGGCGGAGGGAGCAGCCGCGGAGGCAGCGACGGCGGAGGAGGAAGGGAGCTTGGGTAGAAGAGGGAGGAAGAAGGAGTGGAGAGAGAGGAGGGATTCGAGGACGTGGTGAGGAGGAGAAGAAGGGGAAAGGAATGTGAGGAGAAGAGGGAGGTTGTTGATGTGCGAGGCGGATGAGAGAAGCTGGTTCCCTAGGGTTTTCAACTCTGCGACGCCGTATCGTCCTTTCTTCTTCTTCCTTGGAGGATCCACGGACGCCATGGTTCGGCGCAGAAGAGGAAGCGCGGCAGCACAAGGTTTAGTATTACTACTATTCACTATTGAGGGTTTGGGTTTTAGACACAGGGAGTTAGTTACTTTAATTTAATTGAATTTGCGTTTTACTTTTGCTCTATACTAACCGTCCCACGGTGCTTTGGGTCAATAGGTTTTCTTTTCGGCCGATACCAGGTCCACTTCAACGGAGTAGGTCTATGAACAAGTAAATGTGAAAAAATTAATCATCAATATCAATATATATATATATATATATATATATATATATGTGTGTGTATAAATAAATAAATAAATATAAAAATATATATATAAACA
>Ga0209589_1002961_pt1 | contig 29645 bp, 12 predicted proteins | sample CowpeawhiteBW_FD_187525 | JGI IMG/M metagenome (GOLD analysis project Ga0209589, IMG submission 187525) | Root nodule microbial communities of legume samples collected from California USA - Cow pea white BW (SPAdes) (version 2) | ecosystem: Host-associated > Plants > Roots > Nodule | place: USA...
GATTTTTTTTTTTTTTTTTTTTAAAAATGTAGTCGTTGAAAACTACGGTTTTGTTAAGGAAAAGATGTGGTTGTCTTCGTACATGACGACTTCATTTTTCAGGTTTATTTATTTATTTTTGTAATTAACGAAAATTGAAAATTAAATAATGAAAACTGAAAATTTTGAAAAAAAAAGGAAAAATAATTAAAACTGAAAATTTTGAAAAAAAAAAGAAAAAATAATGAAAACTTAATATTTTGAAAAAAAGGAAAAAAATTGAAAAAAAAAACCTAAAAAGTGAAGTAATGTTAGAAGACGACTTCACTTTTCAATTAACATAAACCTTAGTTTCTGATGATGACATTGCTTTCTCTAAAAAAAAGAGAAATCGGTCAGATAGAGAACGACTTCACCTACAATATCGTTATCCACCATGATGACTTGACCCTGTTTGGTAAAAGAAAAAAAAATGAACAAACCTATATTTACAAATTAGACTTCTAACCAATCCTGAAATAAAAAAAAAGCCACAAAAAAGTATATTAATAGGAACAACCTTGAATATGATTTCTATCCTATTTTAGCTCAAAATTGTCGACCTATTTTAGTATAAAAGAGCCAAATCACCCTAATCTACTTTTAACATGACAATAATGCACTGGCCAAATTGATGACTTTTTTTTTTTTGAAGAGGAGGATTGTGTGTGAATGAAGCCTCTATTGTGGTGGGAACATGAAATCTTGTTTGGAACCATTAACATTTGGAGTATATAGAATGTAACAGAGACCATTATTCTGTGTCTCACCATGCATGAAGTGACGTTCAATCTCCACCACCAAAATTGGCAGAACATTCGAGTTAAAGAAGATCGAGGCTAAAGCAAAGGCATCACAACTAATTATCAAACTATATGTACAACACTAGTTACTGTGGAATTCCATGTTCTTTACGCATGCACTCTTTACTTTATAATAAAATTATATTATTTATTTATATATTATCACCGTGTACGATGTATTTAAGTTCAACTCATCAATGGAAAAAAATAATATCTACTACTTTGAAGGATTTGTTTTAGGGGAATTCTATGTTTCACATTCTCATGCTTTTGGCAAGATATAAGATTGGACCACGATTAATTGGATAATCTGTTTGAACATGTACGGAAATGTGGATTTCTTTTATTTGTTAAATTATAAGTATTGTTTAAAACTACAACTTTATAGAAAAAAAAAATCCTACTTCTAAGTATGACTTTAATCATTTTAAAATAAATTGAGGAGACTGCGTAATACAACACAATTTTGACTAATTAATTTCTTTTTCGGTACATGTAGAAGTGGTGTACTTCTATGACTTTAGAATTCATATTTTCTTTTGATATTGAGGCTGAAATTCATGAATTTAGGATTCAGTGAGTTGTCATTGTAAACTAGACTGTAGGTTATAATGATTTAAATAAAGTCATTTTTTTAACTATTTATTTTTAAAAATGGATCAAGTGAAATTAGTTAACAATTCAAAGTAAATACTATTAAATAAACATAAATAAGATGACGAGTGAAATTAGTTTGAGTTTGTCTCGCAATCCTTCTTAACTGCTGTATATATCTTTCATGGTTGAAGTTTCTTTTTCAATGTTAAACTATCTTATAATTGTTATTATCATCTTTCTCTTCCTTCCTTGTATTGTTTGACGCCTTTGTGTTCACAATGTTGGTAGATAAAAACATGTCATTGAAGAGGTGGCAAAAATATTTGAATGAGACGAAAAAATGAATGAGGTCATTGGAGAGCGTTGAAGATTAAACCATCCAGCATATTGTTGATTGGTGGTATGGATGTCAGATTTTCAGTTTAGATTGTCTGTTAAGTTTTTTTTTTTATATTGTGTTTTTAAAATACATTACTTTTACTATATTAAAAAGGTTTTCTTTTTAATATAATTTAAAATATCAAAATTTTTGTTTATTAATGTATTTTAAAGATACAGACAAAAAACAACAGAAAACAACTAGAAAATCCACATATTTTCCTACTTGTAAATTTCTGTTTTTAGTGTAATTTCATTTATTTTTGTTTCATTTATCATTTGCAAATCAACACATTTAGAAAACAATACTTTTAATATAAGGGTTATTGATATTGGCGAAACTCTAAATCAGCTAAACTTAGGAAAAGTTTTGCAGCAGTTCCTAAAGACGAACAGAAATAATTTGTATTGTTATAGTTTTTAATAAATTCGACAACAAGTATGTTTAAAAGAAACATATTATAGTGTTTTTGTAGTAACAAGAAAAGTTGCAACCTTTTCCCTTTTCAAGTTATAATACATATGTCCAATATTGAATCAAGCATTCGAGCATATATGGTGATAGCAGCTGAAGGAGAATTCATATATTTCATACATTCAAATATTTTTAATATGATGACATAAGAATTGAATGCTGGGAAATAAAATTTGTAGATATTCATTTTGCAGTGATTTCTAAGCAGAATATATATTAAGGATAATAATATTTTGACTACTAAATTTTGATAATTTTCTCTTACAACATGAGGTGTTATCTCTTAGGTAGGTTTGAAATATTAAGAATGAGAAAAAGAAAAAATAGAAAACCATTTAGAGAATAATACCTAAGTTTATAAGAAAAAGTTATCAAAATCTAGTAGTCAAAAAATCATTTCCATATATTAAATAGGAAAATAAATTTTTAACTACTAAATTTTGATAACTTTTTTTTTACAATCTTATATATCATTTTCTAAGTAATTTTTTATTTATTTTTTCATTTTCAATATTCAAAAATCACTTAAAATATCACAGCTGATATTATAAAATAAGATTGTGAAAAATTTAGTAACCCAAATATCAATTTTCCTAATAAATAAATATGATAGCTTTTTCCTTATCAGATCTTTACGAAATGTAAAGACGGAAAAGGATTTTTATTATATATTTTGACGAAACGAAACCAGTAATAGTGCGTTCTAAAAGTGTTATCCAGACTAACCGGAGACATAACACATGAACTCGGGATCAGAGTGAAGTTTGTCCATGGTGTGAGGAGCCAAAACCACCTCCAAATCAACGCTACCACCGCCACTCCTACCGGGAAACGCCGACATTTTTCCATCAAACTTGTTGGCTCCACCGCTCCTCACAGCGAGTGGCCGCCCCCATCCGAAATCATTGTCGTACATCGGAAACCTGGGCGAGCTTCCCATCTGCAAAGTGGCGCCGTCGTGGTTCCCCAACTCGAAGCACTTCGGCTCACGCTCCCAATTCTCCACGTTGCGGCACACTGTAGCGCTGTCGAATGCCTTCACGCTTTTGTTCAGTTGCTCCGCGCACCATCCAAGCTCGCTAGACACCACGTCACCCGCCGCTGCACACGTGGCAATGCTCTGAATCGCGTTCCCAAAGTAATGGTCTCCCAACTTGGGCTCCATGCGATTCCGAACATTGACTGCCATTCGAAACGTCGTCACTTTAGTCTCTTCCAGATCCCTCGCCTTTGTAACGGACCGCCACATCAGCGCACACAACGATTGAAACGATGAAATCTCCGTCGTTTTCACTTGTGTATCGTGGCTCAGCTTCCCCATCAACTCAACGTTCTTCTCAACATTCTCCAACCAACAAATTTTCCCACCATTATTCACTGCGGCTTTCAGCTTCTGAATTGACTCACGGCTGAAGCTGAAAATTCTCTCGCGAAAGGGTGCGTCAACGTTGAAGGTCACCTTGATTTCTACTTAAAAATTAATCAGCAACTTAACAATTTTTTGTAATATTTTTTGCTTTCATACATAAGATTTAATTTTTATCGACAATATATTACTTTTTCGTGGTTTAACTACCTATTTAATTCCTAGTGAGTATAATAAATTCTTTTAATCACGATAATTAAAAACATTTTATTATAGTTTATACGAGTAATGTTTAATCTATTTACTGCTTATATATATATATATAATTGAAAGAATAATATTCTGACAATTCCTTTAATTAAGTAAATTATATATTATGAACGGAATATATGACTGAACGGTGGTTCCAGAACGAAAAGAATAATTGAAACTAATTTCTTTTTAATACGATAGTTACCTTTTGGCAGCCGAAGCACAATCTTGGAGGTGAGGATGGAATCCCGACGAAAATCCGGGAGCCTAGAGAGGCAAGAGGTTTCTCCTCGAGAAATTGCTGCGAAAGTGTTGAAGAAGTTCCAGAAGGAGGCGCCGTCGGTGACGGCGTGACAGACAGCACAACCTATGAAAACACCGTCAGCGAGCTCCGTGACCTGAAAGGCCATGATAGGGGAGGAATGCGCCGTGTAACTAATTTTGTGGTGGAATGGGAAGAGGTGCATGACGGTTGGATGAACATCGGAAGGTGAGAGAAGATCGGTAACGGAGATATGATCGGCGGTGGCGTGGATGAAATCGACGCCAGCATCGTTGCATGCGATGTAGACGTAGCCATGATGGTCAGTTTTGAGACGGCCAGCGAAGGGAGGGAAGAGGGAGAGCGTGCGAGAAAGCGCGTTGATGATGTGAGGGATGAGAGCGTGAGAGGGGAGAGATGGGGTGGTGAAGAGACAGCCCTTTTGAATGTAGTGAGAGAGGAGCATGTTAAGGTCTGAGATAGAGAGTTTGAGATCTCCTAGAGTGGAATTTTGGTGAGGCACAACAGTGCATTTTGAGAGGACAGTAATTGCATCATGAGAAGAGGAAGAAGAAGAAGAAGAAGAAGAAGGCATTGTTGTAGATAACATATACCATGCACCACTTTGGTTGCTTCTCTTGAAAAGAGCACACAGGATATGTCCTACTTATATAGGCCACACCAAGTGTCTTCATTCATGCTCCACAAGTTCAGGTTCTGCAGCCTCCATTAAGAAATAAGACGTACTTTTCTTTATATACGTGGAAAGAAGAAAATATCCCACATAATTAATGCTTACCAAGAACCATATTCCTCACTGTTCTCACAACTATTGCAAATATTTATTTTCTAAACACTTTTGCATAACTACATGCCGTATTTTCTTCATTTTATTATATCACATGTGGAACCTCTTTTGCCAATAATATATTGACTTTAAATCAAGGTAAATATATAGCATATATTTAAATTTTCCGTTAAACACACTATTCTTGACATGGTTTTTCATTTAGTTTCTTTCTCTCCATATATATGTATCTATATTTTGAAAACTAGACTTTACATAGTTTTATATTTTTTACTGATTGTAAATAAAAAAAATCATAATAACTCATTCATTCTATGCATACAAAATAAATGACATCAAATGAATAATACTTGTATACTAAACATGTAAATAACTTTTACATCGTATTTACTCATGGTCCTAATCTTAACTATTTTAATCCTTTGGACTTTTGTTTTTGTTTTTGCATGATCAGCTGTACATGTTATTTAGTATATCAATATCAGTGTGGTATAAAAGAGCATACCATCTGGTGTTATATATGTATCTTGATGACAGGAAATTCAATTTATCATTTGATCACTTAAAGTTGAAACTTCAAATGTAAACTTGTGAACTCAGTAAAATTTTAAATGATAGTGACCAAAAAGGATAAAACAAAATTAGTCGCCAAAAATTATAAAATGAATAATATTAAAAAGGAACATGCATGCATTTAGACGTTCCAAGTATTTTCCACAGAGCCAGTTATGTAGCTCTTCAGACAATGGACGTGTGGTTAGATTAAGACCGCAAATGCCCTTTAACTATATTGTTAACTTATACATACATCTATATAATAAATCACGATTAAAAGAGAAGGTGCTGACAAATAAGAGATTAAAAAAATATAGAATGGTGTGTCCAGGTTTTTTGTTTACTAATACGATAAAAACATCGATTGAAAAAATCAACGTTAGGATGTGTTAATAAAAAAAGAAAGGACCTTTAAAGAATACATTCAAAAATCATGGTACAAGTGCATTAGTGATATTTTTAATGAAGATGTTACACCTTAAATGTGACGGCTGTATCAAAATGTTGAGAGAGAGTAATATGCATTTAAATTGTGATAACCTCAAGTCATAAGTCATAAGGTGATTGAATGAAAGTTTGAAATAAATGTTAAAAGGTGCCGCCCCTAACATGACTAAGAATTAGCCATAGCTGTCATGCCTTTTGACTTAATTTTTGGAGTAAGTTAACCTACTTCAAAGTCCACAACGTAGGATCCTCAAGGTGACGACTTTCTCGGCCAGGTTATTATAACTACCAGAGAGGTTTTCATCTATGGTAATTTTTTTTTTCAGAGGATATATAGGTTTTTTGTTTGAGACCACGTTATCTTGGTTGGATTTTTTACGGCGGCGGTGCACGTGCATGCAAGTGGCGGCTCAGCGGCAATGAAAATATAGTATTGTGTTTTTCAGTATATCAAAGGAAGATAGATATTTTGACAGTTTTTTTTGACAAACTTTGATAAATAACCAATTTTGGTAAAAAGAAAATCCTAAAATTTTATTATTTTATTATCTTAACTTCCTTTAAAAAATAAAAAAATTACTCTTTTTGGTAATTTGTTAACTTTGTCAAACCAAGTCAAAAAGTTATTTTTCTATTTCAAAACGTTTAAAGTTTTGTAAGGGTAGATTGGCCTATATTTAAGGCTATGTACGTCTACACCTATTAAGAACGTTAAAGTAAACTACATATAGGGTTTGGTTAAAATATATACATCAAATTGATCATGTGAGCTGTATACAAGAGGATCCGCTATTCAATATTCGATAACATACTTACGACTTTCATATTTTAAAGTTCAAGATTATTTCGATTGAGGTATTGATGAAATAAAAATATTTGTGAAATTGGTAAATTTACCTGAATTATTAATGAAATAATTAAATAAAACATATTCAGTAGTACTCACAACCAACTTTAACGATTGTTACATATACAATTATTTAGAGATTTGTTTCAATGGATTATTTTTCGGTTAATTTTAATTTCATCAGGGAGATAAATAATCATGAAACACATAAATAATATAATAGAAATGAAAAGATTGTTGTTTGCTGTCCATTGGAATCTAACTTTTCCGGCAAGTATACTAAATTAGTAATTTATAATCTAACTTGAGTTTGACAATAAAACAGTAACAAAAATTTGAGTTGGTATCATAAAAATAGATTAAAACTAATATTGAGAGAAGTGATGCTCATTAAGGTGTTGGGGTTAAACTTAACTCCTTAACTTCATTGTACTATTCTTAATTATCTATCAATTGTTTTCTTTATTTTAGTGTTCCTGGAAGTACACTTCATTTGTAGATCTAACCTCATGTCTAAGAATTAGAACCTAAGAGTATCAGACGCAATATTTTTCAATCCAAGTAGAGGGATCATTGCTTTGAGAACAAGATTTCTTAAACCAACTAAATATGCATATTCATATTTGGTATATGTCAAGGATTAGAATACTTGATTGGATCTAAACACTATACCAGATGTCTCTATATCTAGTGTTGATGATGTATAATGATTGGCCAACTCACCACGAAATTCAACACAAATCTAGTAAGCAACACTTAAAAACAAGAACACAATACATTACATTCTAAAAAAATAAAACTTCCATCGAAAAAGTCTTTTATAAAAATTCTTAATATAATTGAGAATATATATATATATATATATATATATATATATATATATTTTTAAGAGACATAATATTGTAATATATTATATTTTCATATAGCACATTTAGGTTTGTATTATTTTTATGCAATGGAATATTAATATTTAATTTCAGTAACATTACATATGACCCTGTATTCTGTAAGTGGGAGCACTTCTTTTGTCGGGACATTATGTAAAATAAATTAAATTTGTATATGAACGAAAGGGATAAATAAGCTTTATCATCCTAAAAATCATTATAATTAAATTTTGTAATTAATTAATAATAGAAACATAAATTTTAATTGTCGACTTATGATCATCGCACTGTTTATGCATATAGCAGTGATGAGATTGGTAAGAACCTTTGTGAGATTTTATTTGCTTTTTGTTTTCTGAAATTGAATGAGAGAAGTATCCTTTTTGGGCCCTTTCGTCTTTAACCTGACTTGATTGATATTTGATATAATGCATGGATCGATACTGTTTGTCTCCTTACTGCGTATCTTTTTGTAACAAATATTTTTTATACGGGATATAATATAGCACAATGTTAAATATGTTCTGGTCATTAAATATATTAAACTTTATTTTCGGGTCTCTTCAAAGTATTATTTAAATTTATTATTCTTAATTTTTTTGTCAAATTTATTATTCCAAGACAGTTATAATTATAATAAATAGTATTTATTTTCTTTATTTTTTAATAAGATTACGTCCATGTATAAGATTATATTATTAACATATTTTTGTATCTGTCGATATGTAACTGTCATAAAGAATATTGTATGATGAAAAATGAATTTCTTGATAAATGAATTGTTTCACAGTAAAACAAGACAAATGCAATCACTCAACATTATAGTAGCTTATAAGTAGTATTTGTTCAATCTAGTACGTCCTAAATGAGTCGTTACTTATACTTCAATTTTAATTTGTGTTACGTATTTGTGTTTGATACGTATCTATATCTAATATTTTAGGATATTTATACCAATAAAATATCTAATATATAAATTAATAATATTTTTATGATGACAATAATTTATAATTTTTTTGTTAAAAATATTTTATATATTTAATTTTAATTTGGATTTACACAAAAATAATCATATATTTCTCTTTTTTTTAAAAAAAAAACTTATATATTTTTAATATACATATATCACAAGTTGTGTTTTTATTATTTTCAAAATAAATATATCAACGTATTAGTAAGTATCGTATCTGGACACATATTATATTTGTGCATCATAATATGTGATTTAAATTGCAAGCCATTTGGTCCAGGGTTCAGTTAACTGTTTCAACTTTTACGGGATATAAACACAAATATTTAATGAAAGTAATTGATAGTTATCATCTCTGACCATTGTGAAATAATTTTGTAATAGTTTCTTTTACTAGGTATAGATATATGGTTTTAGTTGTCGAATAATAATTTTAGATAAATACACTAACAAATTCTTTAGATATCCTTGTTATTATGATACTTTGTAATGATGTATTAAATAACAATATCTAAACAGTGTGATAGTGTAAGATAAATGTCACGATATACAAGTACTAGAAAAATATAAGGAGAAAGACTCAATTGAAAAGTTTTAACATTTTAAGAACTCAATAGACCACAAAAATATAATAGGGACTCAAATGAAAATTTACAAATTTATCAAAGTACAAAACATAATTAAGTTTATTTTAAATCTATATTGTTTGGTTGTAGGTTAATTTAATTTTTAATTAGGTCACATTTTTGTGTTTTGTTTGATTCTCTATTATGATTGTGTTTATTAAATGAGACCAATATTGATACATGTTAGAAGTGGGTTTTAAGCCTAACTCAACCTCACAAAAACGGCTTGTAAGGTGAGGTTTGCACCTCACTTATATACTATGAAATGACCTTATCTCTAGTCGATGTGAGACTTCCAACACACCCCCTCACGTCGAGGTATATTCATCTCGTGCGTGGGAAAAGAAATTAGTGGGTGGTCCGTTTAGCGGTCCGATATTGGGTGGAACAGAATGTCCAAGAAAGTTCGCTAGGATAGGCTCTAACCTGACTCTGATACCATGTTAGATATGTGTAAGCCATCAGAGAAAGAATAAAGGATGTGTACAAAAAAAATGCACAAGAAAAATTTTGGTGAAAAACAACTCAAAGAGGTGTTCAATATATAGAGTACAATGTCCCATCATAGAGGAAAAAGTAAAAACAAAATAAAATAGAATATGTGATAATAATAAAAGAGAATCAAATATATGATATTTCTATCAATATAAATAAAAGCAAGAGATATATAATATCTTTATCACCCCTTCTCAAGGTGGGCATGAAGATTGTAAAGGCCCAACTTGGAAGTAGCAACCCGGAAAGTAGAAGATGTAAGGACTTAAGTAAATATATCAGCAAGTTGACTTCTAGAAGAAACATGGAGAAGGTGAATAAGATCATCAACAAGCTTTTGTCGATTAATGTGGCAATCAAGTTCTATATGCTTGGTTCTCTCATGAAAAGTGAGATTCTTGACAATGTGAATAGCAAAATTGTTGTCATCCTTCCCGGCACGAAGATAGGCAGTAGAGCTTTATTCATCAGTTGGATGTTGACAATGCTTTCCTCCATGGATACTTACATGAAGAGATCTATATGAAGCCTCCACCTGGTCTTTCTCTTCCCCAGCCAAATCTTGTTTGTAAGCTTAAGTCTCTATATGGTTTAAAACAAGTCAGTCATAATTGGAATCAAAAATTAACTTTAGAATTACTTCTTCTTGGTTACACACAAAGCTCTGCTGATCACTCTCTCTTTGTGAAGAAATCTGCCTCTAATATTACTACTTTATTGGTTTATGTCGATGATATGGTTCTCACTGCAATAACATTGCTGAAATTAATGTTGTAAAAGCTCATCTTCATTCTAGATTTCATATTAAAGATCTTGGCCTTATCAAGTATTTTTTGGGCCTTGAAGTTTCTGTTCCCTTGATGGATTAGTTTTGAATCAAAGGAAATATTGTTTGGACCTCATTTTAGAGACAAAGATGCTTAGATGTAAACATGCACCAACACCATCTGATCCTTCTATCAAACTTCATGCTGACGAGGGAGCTCTTCTACCAAATCCTTCTTCTTTTCGGCATCTGATTGGACGATTGCTTTACTTGACTAACACCAGGCCTGATATTAGTTTTGTTGTCCAACAACTCAGCCAGTTTGTTTCTTCTCTGCGTGAGCCACATATGCAGCAGGCTTTACGGATCATTCGGTACTAGAAAATGCTCGTGGATATGGCCTTTTGTATAAATCCAACACCTCTTTTAAAATTCAGGCATTTTCTGACTCTGATTGGGCAACATGTGCCACTACCCGACACTTCTGGATATTGTGTTTTCTTAGGCACCTCTTTGGTTGCTTGGAAGTCTAAGAAACAAATCACTGTTTCAGTGTCTTCTTCTGAGGCTGAGTATCGCGTCTTGGCATCCCTGGCATGTGAACTACAATGTATTCAATACCTTTTTCAGGATTTGCATTTTTTTGTTCCTACTCCCTACACTGCCTTTTGTGACAACAATTCTGCTATTCACGTTGCCAAGAATTTCACTTTTCATGAGAGAACCAAGCACATAGAATGTGATTGTCACATTATTCGACAAAAGCTTGTTGATGGTCTTATTCACTTTGTCCATGATCCTTCTAGAAGTTAATTTGCTGATATGTTTACTAAGTTCTTACATCCTTCTACTTTCCGGGTTGCTACTTCCAAGTTGAGCCTTTACAATCTTCATGTCCACCTTGAGAAGGGGTGATAAAGATATTATATATCTCTTGCTTTTATTTATATTGATAGAGATATCATATATTTGATTCTCTTTTATTATTATCAAATATTCTATTTTATTTTTATTTTTCTCTCTATATATTGGGACATTGTACTCTATATATTGAACAAAGGTTCTAATAAATCAAGAGGTAAGCAAGCTCTCTTTGAATTGTTTTTCACCAAAACTTTTCTTGTGCGTTTTTCTTTTGTACGCATCGTTTCTTCTTTTTCTCATGACTTACACATATCTAACAATACAAGTTTTAATGAGATATTTAAATAAATCTTAAGTTTTTCTATTATCTTTTGTTGAATAGATATGTCTATTTTAATATATTGTGGTTAAATATATTTATATTTAGATCAAACTCGATGTTTACATTTATTTTATGCAATAGTTTATATTAATAATAATATTAAAAGTATAGTATTTTTAGCCTATAAGTTAATGCAAACATACTAATATGGCGAAAAGAAACGATACGATGATGGAGAAAATATACCTATTTAAAATGATTTTTGTTCGCTGACATTCAAATTAGCGTGGAAAAATATTTTAGTCTGCATGTTGTAATTTGTTATTGCTAGTTATAAGGACAACTTCTCATCAACATATACCCAGTTACAATTGCTTATTTCATATGTAATTAAAAGAAATTATCTATTCCTACTCTATTATATTACTCTATTTATATTATTCCTTTCCAACTTTTTTAAAATTGTACCACTAGCACATTCCTTTTCAAAATCTAAGATTTTGTCAAATACAGTAACAGAATTGAAGAAAAAAAATCTCTTTGTATCAAATCAATAGAATTTATTCTCCTGAACAAAAAAAAAAATTATTATCTTACTCTATTGTTCCCCAAGATAGACGTATGTGATTCTTAACTTTTATTTTACCTTCAAAGTTATTTCTCTAAATTAGTTCACACATCCGTCTTAGTTACTATATGTTAGATTATGTCCTAATTAACTATTAATCCAAACACTAATCTAATTTTTATTTTTAATATACTTTAATGTATGAAATCTATATTTTATATAAAATTGAAAAAGATATCAGCACGTTGAAAATATTTATTTGTTAATTTAATTTTGTATCTTAATTTAATTTGGTATCATTAATTTTTATATGCATTAGATTTTGTTTTTCTTTTACTTATTTTAGGGGAGATACTTTTTCTTAACCGTATCAAATGTTGCATTTGTTGAAAATAATGAAAATGTGTATCAAATTTTTAAGTTAGATGAACATCATATTAAAAAAATAAATATATCATTTTAAGATTTTAAATTAAAAGCGTCGTTGATATCTTAAAATAAATAAATATATATATATATATATATATATATATATATATATATATATATATATATATATATATAATCGAGCCATATATTAATAATTCCTATTTATTATCAAAACCCTTTTTTAATACTGCTTACAACTAGTACAATTCTTAAAACATGAGTATTAACTCTAATATCATTAACATTATATATAAATGCTAGTCATATTTAGATCCTGGACAAAATTTTATGAAGTTTTAAAATATTATGATATATAGTACATACATTTTACTTTATGACATCCACAAACAACTTTATCAATTCTAAATAATATTAATCAAAGTAAAACACTATAACTACAACTCACAAATTTATACGTATAAAAAACTTTAGTTAATATTAAATTAAGAGTTATGAATTAATTGATTTTTCTTGAAAGTTATTGATAAGTTTAGATTAATGTTTCGTAATATCAATATTTAATTCAGCAACAATTTCTAAAAAAAAATAACAGAACATCACATGAATTTTTATATTAGTTGAATTCTTTAAGAATCTATGTCAGGATTATTCAGAAATTTTAGTTTAAATTAGTTGGAATATCAGTAAAAATTTCAATTAACTAAGTTTACTGGAAACTCCAATACAAACTAGACTAAAACATTACGCAATATTCTTGAAAGACTCTTTCAAGATATAAAGAACAACTCAAGACAATGAAATTATCAATTGCCTAACAAACACACTACCAGTGTAGAATACAGATTAAAGAATCTCAAAAGAAAACAAGAAACTCTATCACTTGTTACATAAAAAAGCTCAACTTCTTGAATTTGAAAGATTTGCAGAAATTTTTTAATTTTGATTTTAAGAATGTCTTTCTGTTACCAATTTAGTCTATTAGAAACTAAACCTAATTGATGGTTTTCACAAGGGCTTTATTTAGTTGAAAATATAGTTATCTTTGAAAGCCAGTAGAAGAAGGTTCTTTGAGAAGCCTGTTTAGAATGATGATTTGTTGATGAAAGAATCCATGATTATCGGATATAGGATAATCCTGTATAAATACAGTGACTACCAAGTGTGTAATACTGAATGAAAAGGTATAAAAACTATGAGAATAGAATTTACATGCATGATAATGATCCCTGGTGTAATCTAGTGGTGTAGGAGCAAAGCATGTGAAGTTGGTGAGAATTGCTTACCTACTTCTCTTAGCCGAGCATAAGTGCGACGCAGAAACTGCAGGCCTATAACTATCTTTCTTATTATTGCCATTGTTCTGATAAGATGCCATACAAGCGATTCGACAAAGAATAGGACAAAAACATAACAGTAAATTTAAGAAAAAGATGTCAAGATGCATGCATTCCACTCTCTTTAAAACACCAAAATGCTCATTATCACAACATTTATCCTACAGGAACAGCAACTGCACCAAACAGACATCGCACGTTATTTCAGTGTTGTGGAGCTGCAGAATCAATAACAAAATTAACAAATAATACATTCTTAAAAATATTAATTATTGTCTAATTTCATGTTGTATACAAAAGATTTTGTTATAATAAGAGACATTCTCGTATTTTGTTTCCATGTGAAAAATATTTCAGCAAGGGAGAACATATATCTCCAAAACGTGGAAAGTGTATTTGTGGTGGGAATAATGAAATGTTGGTGTGGACCATCAATAATATTTCATGTGATCTCCACCACCGATGTTGCCAGAACATGGTCGTATCGGAGAAAGATTACACCACCATATATATGTACGGTAACCTTTTAAGACTAGCTCCTACCACAACCATATCCTGTGGAATTCCACGTTGTTCTTCACTTCCACTGGTGCACCATGCATGCAGATTTTACTTCATAAAACTACTACCAATATTATTCAACAATATATATATATATATATATATATATATCTATATAAATCATTTTTATACTGTTATTTATAAACTATCATATCTATAATATATTTATGAACTATTATATATAATGCTTATCTAAAATTCGATCTAACCCCTAAACTCCTGGCTTATTCTCGTAAAGTGTCTACTTGTGTAACTTAAACTTATCTAGATATATAAAGGGGAAAACAAAAATATTATCTACTACTTTGAAGGATGATATGTGCTAGCTAGCATTATTCTCTTTCTGAGATTCTCAAAACGCTTTTGTCTTTATAGAGTGCACCATAGTGGTCATTACATTTTGTATGCATATAACAAAATAAATGAGAAACTTTAATGTGTATATATATATATATATATATATATATATATATATATATATATATATATATATATATATATATATATATATATATATATATATATATATATATATATATATACATATATATATATATATATATATATATATTTCAATTTTAAAGTACAAACAATTTAAAAAATGTAATTTATGGATTCCATCTCAAAAATGCCTTTAAATTATCATTATCATCACCTAACATGTTTTCTTACTAAATAAAGAAGACAATTTAAAAGTATTCATATTTGATATTATTTATATTTATGAAGTATAATATTTTTTTATTTCATATATTTTAAAGACTTTGAGATATAATTTCTAAGTTTCACTTTATTTTTTTAAATATAAGAAAAGAGAGGTAATCATATTTTTTTTTATTGATACATTTAACATTTTAAAACTATTTTGGTAGTATTTAATGAAGGCGAAAAGTTAAGAGAATAAAGGAACATGAAGAGAATAGAGGTAGTTAAAACTATCATAGTTTATTGTTTAGTCGGAATTTAATCTGCACTCAACTGGTTTTCTCCTTACTTGACTAAAATATAGATTAGAGAGCGATGTATCATGAGCATATATGTCTCGTCCAAAAAATTTTATATGTGTTTATTTCTGATTATTGATTTGAGGGAGATGGAGGAGATAGATTTGAGTCGATTAGAAAGTGAAGTTTACCTTATTCACTTCAAAAGATTTAGAGGTGAAAATGAGAAGATTTAGAAATAAAGTTTGTGAAAATTTATGAATGATTTGATGGATATGATAGATTAAAAATTAAGTTTAATAGAAAAAAAAATAAAATTATTAAATTGTTTTTAATTTTAAAAGTAATTTAAAATTATAATTAGATGAGTAATATTTAATTTAGAAAAAATATTAAAATGAATAAATTAAAATAACATATTTTAATAAAAAAATTATAAAAAATTTTAATGAACAAATTAAAATTAATAATTACTTTTTAAATTTTTTTTATAATTTTTAGATTGTCAGTATTAATTATTTTTGTAAACATAATTTTAAAAGTCATATTTTTATAATATTATCATAATTAAATTAAAAAAAATAAGCTAAACATATAAATGTAATTTGACTGATATCTCCTAGAATCATAGCATAGGAAAAATAATTAAAAAATAGAGAAATTTCTTCTCCCTTCATCTCTCTCAAATATGTTGAAATAAATAATTACATCACTTACAAATCATTTATATCACCTCTCTATAATCAATAAATATGTCCGAGTTAACACAACATTACTATTATGAGATGAGAACTGGAATTGAAAAATTGTTATTTCCTTGACCAGGCATTTTCCATTTTAAGAGGAAGGGTGGGAAATAAAATTTTCAGATATTTAATTTTGAGTGAAATATATGAAATAATGTAAGTGGGTGTTATGGTCCATAACATTGTTTCAGATATTAAGGAAATGTGAAGACAAATTAGATAGGGAATGTATAGCATAAATATGGGACTCTTCCCTCAAATGAATTGTGATATTTGGTTTCGCATTTCCTTAGCCAAAAATTCCAACTTTCTTCAGCCCAACCAACCAAGCCTATGGGCTTTGTAATTAGAGAGTTCTATTCTCATCCCTATGTTAGTTAATTTCATCCTAACATTTTTTAAATTTGTAAATTTAGTGCTTAATTCCTTGATTGTTTGGGTTACGATTTTCATATTCATTTTTAATTTGTATTTATGGATGAATTAAGACCTGCTGCTTGGTTGTAGATGCAAAAGGCCTTTAATGATACATAAGTTCTTCATGTAAAGCCACATTTCTTAAAGATACAAACATAAATATGTTTCCATTCTATAAATTTCATCAAAATTGTATTAAAACACGCAAAGAAGAGTTATATATATATATTTAGTAACATCTTATGTAAATGCATCTAAAAAAATATATCGTACTATTGTTTTCAATGAAATTTTGATAATGGAAAATAAATTATTTCAAATAAAAATAAATAACTTTTGTACGATTTTTTCTGTTAAAACCAGTCATTTATAAAAAAAATTACAATTTAAATATATTAAAGTAATCTTAAACTTAAAAATTTAAAAATTACAATTTGATAATAAAAAATATTTTACTTTTTTATCTATTTATTTTATTTCTTAATATTATTCATTTATATTTATTTTTTTGCCATGTGCATAGAATTTATTTTACTTTTTTAACCATCTATATTTTTTCAAACTAATTTCTTTATATTATTTTTTATTCTTGTATTAAAGAATAACTTATATTAAAGTATTAATTATTTTCTATACTTATTTTTTTTCATTTTTATTTTTAATTTTTTATGATTTTTAATTACTTGATCATTTACTAATATTAAATTTAGGAAATTTTATTTTATTTTTATTTCTTAAAATAGTATTATTTAAAAAATAATATATATTTATTAACAAGTGCCATACAAAAAATTATCTCTCTTATTAATTTTATTTTTTTTAATCAACTTAAGTCATGATTGACATCACTAAAAGTTATTTTAAAAATTAGTTGATTTTTAAAATAAAAAAATAATTAGTTCTTTTAATTTGTATTCTTAGATTCATTTTAATCATAAATAAATAATTCTTTTAAGGTGTATTTTTACACACATTTTAACGACTATTAAAATTTCTTTCTAACTTATTTATAACATATATATATATATATATATATATATATATATATATATATATATATATATATATATATATATATATATGTTAAAGAATAATTTATATCTAAATTCATAAATTTTCTTATATATTACTTTTTTTTCCTTTTTGTGATATCTAATCACTTCTATTATAATCTATTGTCTATTGTAATATAAGAAATGAAGATATTAAAAGTTTACTTTATTATTCATTTTATTATGTTGACAAATTTTCAAAAAGCTAGTTTTTTAGTCATCCATTATAATAAATATATATTATCTATTATAATATGAGAAAATAATTTATTAAGAGATTTACTTTATTATTCATTTAAGTGTCTAAAAAGTTAGTATTTTAGTCATTTCACATTTATAATTTATTTTTTATTTATATTTATTTTTGGTGTCACATGTTTATAAAACTTATTTTACTTTTTTATCAATTTATTTTTTTTTGAACTAATTTGCCTATATTATTTTTTTATTCTTATATTAAATAATAACTTACATTAAAGTATTAATTATTTTCTATTCTATTTTTTCATTTTTCATTTTATTTTTTTTACTTTCTAATTAATCAATCATTTAATAAAATTAAATTTAGAAAAAATATATTTTATTTAATTTCTTAAAATAATATTATTTAAAAAATATTATATATTTATTAAAAATAAAAAATTATTTATAAACTTAAAAATATTATTATTTTTTAAAAATATCTTTAACATAATGTATATCTAAATATTTTTTTAATGTAATATATATTTAATAACATTAAAAAAACAAAAAAATACATCTCGTGCATATACACAGATTTAAAATTAGTGATTTTAATTAAAAGATTAACTTCTTAACCTGAATTGAAAAATTTTTGTTCTTGCTATTTTTGTACCAAATGCAAAACAATGTGCTGAGAGGGTTTACAAACCAAAACGTCAATGCTTCATTAATAAAGGTTTTGCTAACGGGGTGTATTAATAGAATAATTAATAAATATTTCATTTTGACATTAAATGAATTTTTATCTTAATAATATTAATGAGGTTAATATATCAATTATTGAGTAGTAAAGCATTAAACATCTAATTGTATAACATTTATAAATTTATATTATTTTAATAAAAAATGTTAATCAGTGTCCTAAAAACACTCTTTAATAAATAATAAATGTACATTGGCTTTATTTTTTCACATATTAAAAGTTGAAATAATTAATTTTGTTAACTAAAATAATATAAATGTATATATCTAAATTTTTAAAGACGAAAATATTTTTTAAATCTCCAAGCAATAAAAAAAAAGTATTTTCAAAACTCAATAAAATCTAAAATTCATACTTTAATTTTTTGTAAATTTTTTACATTTTTAATACTATTTTTTTTATTAATTTTTTTTTATATTTAATTATATTTTAATTTTTAATAATATTAAAATATAATTATTTTATTTTTTAATTATTTTTTAAATTTTATCCGTAAATATCATAACAATTGTATTATATTTATGGATATTTTTGTATTTAATATAAATAAAATAAAACTATATTAATTTTGATTAGATCATATTTCATTTAATATTATTATTAATTATAAACTTTTGTATATTTTAATATATATTAATTATCTTTAATAGGTGTTTTTAGAACATCGGTTAACATGATCATATTTTAATTAATAAAATTAATTATTTTAAATTTTAATATAAATACAATAAAATAAAAAATTATTAATTATATCTTACTTATTAAGACTCTGGTTACCAATTTTTCATTAATAAATAGCTGAGAACTAATTAGAGCATTCATGACACAAGACAAAGTAATGAACGTAGATGGCTTTTCGGACACGCGTGTCCTAGCTCTTTATTTTTCTCATATTTGCATTAAGGCAGCTTTACTTTACTTTATTTAAAAAAAATATCTATAAATATTAAAAATTTAATTCATAATTTATTTAATATAAAAAAAACAACATTATTGTACCGTTTTTCTTTCATAGATGTTACTAAAAATTAAAATATAATTATATGTAAAATACTTAAATTAATAGAGAAAACAATAAATAAAAATCAAAGAAAGTAAGAAATTTCATATATCAATTAACAAATAGTAAAGTGTTAAACATCTAAAATTATTTTATTATTTAATGTTTTGTGTGCATCAAATAAATAATGAATTCTATAATATATTTATAGGCATTTTTACTTTTTTAATAAAGTAAAACTATATTAATAATTATTGATGTTAGAATTTATTTATCAGAATCAATTATATTTATATAACACTTATAAATTTAGGAGAACATTGATCAGTGTCTTTAGATACTGGTTAAAGAATAATTAATATGCATTAATATCATTATTTTTACATTAAAAACTAAAATAATTAAATACATTAATTAAAATAGTATAAATGTATATAATATACTTTTTCAAGACAAAAATATATTTTTAATTTTTAGACAATAATTTTTTGATACAAAAATAAAAATTTTGGAATTTTTAAAGTCTTTACTCAAATTGATACTTTAATTGTTCTTTTTTTTTATAATTTTATATGTTTAACACTATTTTCTTTTTTTTTATTTCTCTGTTAATTTAAACTTTCTTATGTTTAATTATATTTAGTTTTTAGGAACATTAAAAATATATTTATTTTATTATTTAATTTTTATTGATGAGCATTAAATAAAATATTAAACACACATATACAATATTTATGGACATTTTTGTCCTTTAATTAAACTAATATTGCATTAATGGTTATTAGGTCCGGTTTTATTTAATATCACATTTAATTATGTATTTTTGTAGGATTCCGTGTATATTAATTATCCTTAACCAATATCATTAGGACACTTATTAGCAAAAATCCATAAATTTATATTATTTTAATTAATAACTTTAATTATTTCAGATTTCAATTTAAATACACTAAAACAAAAAAATCATTAATTATATCTTACACCTTAAAACACTTGTTACCGTTTTTTCATTAATAAATAGCTGAAAACTAATTAGAGCATTCATGGCACAAAACAAAGTAATAAATGCCCTAAGTAATTTTTTGCTCTATATATACAAATAATTTAGTAGTTTCTTCAATAACACAAACAAAAATTTGAGTTTTTAGAGTTTGAGAATGATGGCTTTTGAGACACGCGTGTGCTTGCTCTTCCTTTTGCTCACATCTGCAGTGATGTGTTCTGCAATCAACAGCCCCAAAGGTAATTTTTTTTATATAGTTCTTTGCTTAAATGATTGAAAACATCTCCTTTTTAAAGTATTTTTACTTTATTCTTACAATGAAAATATAGTACTTTTTGTTTGATAGATCTGGATTATCATGTGAAAGAAAATTTATAACTAATTTGGTAGACATATGATGGTAAGATACTTAAAATCGGTATTACTTTTTATAAAAGTATAATATACATGTCTAAATATATATTAATTACATTTTATTTTATTTTAATTAAAATTTATTTAATTAAGAAGATGAAGGAAGCAACAGAAAATTTCTTTAACTTTTAACTAGATCGGTTTGAATTTTGTTTTAATTGAAAAATAAATAATATTAATTTTTAATTAGGTGTTTAATCATAACACATTTTAATTTCTTTTATATATTAAAACTGATTTTTAATTGTATTTAAATTTTAATTAAATTTAAGTTTTATTTTAATGGAGACAATTTAGAAAAATCAATGATTCTTGCGATTTAATAATTTTGTTGGATGACCCTAAAAAATTTATTATGCTACGATCGTCTTTAATATCTGAATCAAAATATTATATCAAATCGTAATAACTTAATATTTTTTTTAGGAATTAAATATCAATTTTAAGTACAATAATTATAACCAAATCAATCAAGTATATATCAATCGGTCAAATTCACCTATCTATTCCAAATTTAATAACATTATTTATGATGTTTTGATGTCATTATAAGTCAAACTAAACATTATTATAAAATCATCTTCTCTTAATTATAATAATTTATTATCGGAAATCAAATTGGTGTTGCAGCACAGATAAAAAAAAAGAAAATTTTGGTAAATTTTACATAATAATTTTTTGTACATCCCTCTTTTAGTCGTGCTATTTCCAATGCTTAAGGATTTAAGTTGGTACAGATATTTCTTTGTATGTCTTCTTCATTATATTTGTAATTTTAAAATGCATAATGTGAGCTTAAAGGGAGATGCAAATTGTATAAATAGAATTGAGTTTTATTTTCGGTTTAAAGTTACGTTAAATTCGATTATTATAGCAAAGTTAAAAATATATAAAAATGATGATATAACTTTAACAGGAGATCTAAATGACCATTTCGAAGTGGATGATTATCCAGGCACAGGATCTAATCCTAAGCATAAGCCTCCACCTCCAAGTCAATACTCTTTTTATTTATATTTTAATTAAGTTCTACTGTTAAAATATCTTATACGCATAACATCAATGTTCTTAAACAAACAAATAAGAAAAAAAAATAGAAACACGACTTTTTACATAGTCTTTTTATAATTGATTGAAATCTTATAATTATACTAGTGATATATTATATATTTTACTAACATAATTGTTATTATTTACATATTTTACGTTAACTTTAACATAATTATATATTTTACTAACATAATTATTATTATTTGCCTAACTTATATTAACTTTAACAGGGGATCTAAATAACCATTACGAAGTAGATGATTATGCAGGCACGGGATCCAATCCTAAGCATAAGCCTCCACCCCCAAGTTGGTCCTCTTTTTCTTACTTTTTTATGTTTTAATTAAGTTCTACTGTTAAAATATCTTATACACATAACATTAATGTTCTTGAACAAACAAATAACAAAGAAAAATAAATAAAAACATGACTTTTTACATACTTTATCCATAATTGATTGAAATCTTACATATGTTCTAGTGAAATATCATATATTTCACTAATATAATTGTTATTATTTACATATTTTATGTTAACTTTAACATAATTATCTGTTTTACTAACATAATTATTATTATTTGCATAACTTATGTTAACTTTAACAGGGGATCTAAATGACCACTACGAAGTAGATGATTATCCAGGCACAGGATCCAATCCTAAGCATAAGCCTCCACCCCCAAGTTGGTGCTCTTTTTGTTACGTTTTTATGTTTTAATTAAGTTCTATTGTTAAAATATCTTATACCCATAACATCAGTGTCCCTAAACAAACAAATAAGGAAGAAAAAAAATAAAAAACACGACTTTTTACATACTTTATCCATAATTGATTGAAATCTTACAAATATTCTAGTGAAATATATTTCACTAACATAATTGTTATTATTTACATATTTTATGTTAACTTTAACATAATTATTTGTTTTACTAACATAATTATTATTATTTGCATAACTTATGTTAACTTTAACAGGGAATCTAAATAACCACTACGAAGTAGATGATTATCCAGGTACAAGATCCAATCCTAAGCATAAGCCTCCACCCCCAAGTTGGTGTTCTTTTTCTTACCTCTTTTATGTTTTAATTAAGTTCTACTGTTAAAATATCTTATACACATAACATCAGTTTTCTTAAACAAACAAATAAGAAAGAAACAAAATAGAAACACGACTTTTTACATACACTATATATAATTGATTGAAATCTTACAGTTATACTTCTTCAAATATTATATATTTCACTAATATAATTGTTACTATTTGCATATTTTATGTTAACTTTAACATAATTATATATTTTACTAACATAATTATCATTATTTGCATAACTTATGTTAACTTTAACAGGGGATCTTAATGACCACTACGAAATAGATGATTATCCAGGCACAGGATCCAATCCTAAGCATAAGCCTCCACCCCCAAGTTGGTGCTCTTTTTCGTACTTTTTTAATGTTTTAATTAAGTTCTACTGTTAAAATATCTTATACACATAACATCAATGTTCTTAAATAAACAAATAAGAAAGAAAAAAATAGAAACATGACTTTTTACATACTTTATCCATAATTGATTGAAATCTTACATATGTTCTAGTGAAATATCACATATTTCACTAACATAATTGTTATTATTTACATATTTTATGTTAACTTTAACATAATTATCTGTTTTACTAACAATTATTATTATTATTATTTGCATAACTTATGTTAACTTTAACAGGGGATCTAAATAATCACTACGAAGTAGATGATTATCCAGGCACAGGAGCCAATCCTAAGCATAAGCCTCCACCCTCAAGTCAGTGTTATTTTTCTTACCTTTTTATGTTTTAATTAAGTTCTACTGTTAAAATATCTTATACATATAACATTAGTATTTTGAAACAAACAAATAAGAAAAAATAAAAATAAAAAGCCAACATTTTCCATATATCTATATTTGATTGAAATTAGGGGTGGCAATGCGAGCCGACCCAACCCGTTTAGGCCCGACACGCATAAGGCCCGCACAACGTGGGCTGGCCCGCCCCGTCCCGCATACTTTGCGCGGGCTGAAAACACTGGCCCAAAACCTCACATACTTCTTGACTCGCGGGCCCCTTTTTTTTTAAATTTTTTAAAATTTTTTTAATTTTTTTTAATTTTTTTTTATGATAAAACTTTCAATGTTTAAAAATTGGGAAACATTAAGAAGTTCACAAAATTAAGTAAAGACTTTGGGGAATTAGATGATAAATTGATAATTCAACATTTTCATCATATTCATACTATGACATACACAATGTATTCTTTAAATTTTAGCACATTAAAAATTACATAATACTTGTTTTTTCCAGTTATACAAGAATTTGAAACGTTAATGCAAGATTTCACAAAAGAAGTAATTAATATACACAAGTGTAAATTTTTTTTTTTAATTTTATGCGGGCTTGCCGGCCGGTCCGCACGGACCGCGGGCTTGCCCATGCGGGCTACGGGCCTATGCAGGTCGGGCCCACGTAGGCCTGCGGGGTCACTACCCTGACCCGCCCCGCGTTTTTTCTGCGGGCCGGGCCCGCGGGTCAGGTCCTAATTACCATCCCTAATTGAAATCTTACCGTTATACTAACAAAATGTTATATATTTCACTGACATAATTCTTATTATTTACGTATTTTATGTTAATTTTAATAGAGAACCTAAATAACCACTATGAAGTAGACAATTATTCAAGCACAGGGTTCAATCCTAAGTATACGTCTTCACCCCAAGTCGTGCTCTCTTTCTTATTTTCTTTATGTTTTAATCAAGTCCTACTATTAAAATATTAACATTAACGTTTCTAAGCAAACAAATAAAAAAGAAGTTAGGTGATCGATTGAAACCGTGTTTTTCTAAAAGCTCTCTTTCACTTATATTATTTTAGCAATTTTTTTAGTACATTAGTCTAGGGAAATAAAAGTGTAATGTAATGTAACTGGGGTGATCCTTTTACAGGTTTCGGAAAGATGCAGATCAACGAAGACGATTTTGAAGTAACAAAACCTAAACGTAAACTGTCCAAATTTGATGAGTGAATATCCTGTAATACAACTATCCAAATTCTCATTGAGTTGTAATCATGTTTCATGAAGTGTTATAGTGAGTTATAGTGATATTAAATTATCACCTATAAAGAATAAACAATTTTATGTAAACAAATTACTATACTTCATGATTTGGGTGATTATAGATTATAATAAAACTACTGCAAAATTTAAAAGGATATCATAACTTTAACAGTTCTCATACGAGCAAGAGTTTGATATTAAAGAAAAAAAAAATAGAACTTTTGAATCTATGATTTTATTTTATTTTTTTCATATTTAGATTTTGAAATAGTCCGCATGAAAAAGTTTTTAGTTTTAGTGCTTAGTTAGCAGCTAAACTTTTTAATATTTATCTTGTAATGATGAAAAGTGTAAGAACAAAGATTTTATCTTTTCTCTTTTATGAATAAATCATTCCGTAGTTTTTAGCAGCCATGATATTTTTCATCAAATAAAAGATTCTGTTGACAACTTGTCCTTTACATAGTTTTACTTCACTTAAAAATTAGAAATTATGGTGAAAAGTATAAACACCTTTATTCTTTAATCCACCAAAATAGGACAGAACTGTAACAGTGCGTCGCATTTGTTTTGAACTAGTGGGGTAGAAATCACAACTCCACGAATGGTAAAGAATATAAGAAGAAAAAAAATCAGCTGTTGAAGCTGAAGCTAGAGCATATTGATAGTGTAACGTTCTTTTGTGGGGTTTCTGTAGCATTGGGATATGCTTAATAAAAAAGATTAGGAACTTAGTGAGCCGTTAGCCTATGGGTAAGATATTTGAAATTCAAACTACAGCAGCATAAGCTATTTTACCGTTGGTGCAAAGCTTGTTAACTTATGGAGTACAAAAACTGATTTCTTTTATGAAGGTGACGAGGGTAGATTACTGACACAGATGTCTGTATTTCTCTGTAACTATTTTGTATGAGACATTGTGCATGCACGCATCATTACTTTGATGGAAGCATCGACTTAAACTACAATAAGACCATCGTCGATGGAGAATTAAAACAAACGGCATCCAATTAAATATGTTAACTCTGAAATCAGAGTAGCATTTGTATTTGTTGAGGGGCTATTGTCCATTATTTTCACTTTCCACATAAAGAAAAACCCTGTTCCGGAATCATCTTCCCTTTCCACTAGTCTACAAACAACTTTTTTTTCCTCGTGTTAAAAAACCTTACACATTAATAAAAATAAAATGGAGGAAATATTTTATATCTAAAGATTAGTGAAGAATTAACAACAGCTACGATTTCATACTAAATAGGAGTGTGTGATGTTTTATATATTTTATACATTAATAAAAAAGGGTACAACTTTCCCTCCGTGTTATTTTTCTGACGAGCACACTTATTTCTAGTTTTTTCTTTCTCCTCTACCGTTTCTCTTGTATTTTCTCTTTTTCTGGTATTCTCTCTCGAACCGTGAGAATCACGAGTCTCTAGCCTAGTTTCTGAGAAAAAAAGGGGGTCGAAAAAGTAACATTTTTTTCAATTGACAGAAAATTTGAAATTATAAATTCGAAAGAAAATATAATACATGCATTCACCTGCTGAGAATTTCTGCAGAAAAACTGCATATATGCCGAACATACGACTCTCCATTTCGCTGAACCACCAAATTCGAAAAACGAAACACCTACGGATGCCTGAGCACGCTCCAAGTCATCCCCACAAAAAAAATCTAGATCACAAAATAAAGAAAAATTGTTCTTTTTCACATACTCCAAAACAGCAAATTAGTGCAGGACTCATAAAAAAAAGGTCATTGGAAGGATTCACGTACAGGGTTATTAATTTTCTTAAAAAATGATAACGTATCCATTAAAACCGAAAGGCGAACATAATAAGACACGCTGACAACCCTTACACGGTCCTAATGATTGATCCAATAGCACTAAACAGAGGTACTCTGTAGTGGGACAATTTGCTCATCAACCCCAGATAATTCACTTCTAGTTTTATGATGAGTAAGGCCATGTTTGGATAATTAGTTTCTATACGCACTTACAGAGAAATAAAAAGGGGAAAAATGTAAATCCCTCTCAAACTAAAATAAAATTGTCCTTATCCGATGAACTTAAATTTTTTAAAATTTCATTATATTGTAAGTTCAATCCAAAGAAGGTCAGAAGGAAGCAACTAACAGAGTTTGTGAAATGAGACAATCCCGTATTACTCTATACACCATTCAACTTAGTACAAACCTCAAAAAAGAGCATATTGTTTTACTTCCCCCATTACAATGCTTGCAAGTTGTAATAGACGATACGATCAAAACATAATTCTACACACCTATTTGAATCCAGATAACCATAGAGGCCGAAGAAAATTACAAATTCACCAATTCATTGACTAAAATGAAACAAAAATAAACATACTAGTACTTTGCAAGCCTATCCCCTACCCACAACGCTAAATTTGTAATTAACACAGAACTACGCCGAATATCTGAACGAAAACGAAAGGAACCCGTTGCTATTATCAGACGAAATCAGCTTTATTTCACTTCAAATATAAAAAGCCGCAAGAACGGTAGCAAATCACGACAAGCAGCAAGTAAAACAACACTGATGCATTCATCAATCCAACACCCAGTCAAACTATATACACAGAGATGTAATAGTTATATATATCTATAATCTATACTGGAATAGTATTAGAGCGAGTCCAAACGGAGATAGCTTATGAATTTTGAAACCTTACGATAACACAAGCCAGTAGGAGTTGTTTGGTTCAGTAATCCACTCGATAATCGCTGTAATCGTCGCGCGCAATACTAGCAGCGACGTCGTTCTCGACCCTCTCCGCGATTTTGTCTTCTTCGTATTTAAGCCCCTCCTCAAGAGCAAGCCCACCGAGCGCTCCAGCAACAGCGCCAACAGCGAGGCCAGCACCTAGGCCCATTTTGGAAGGTCTGGGCTTGGGGTCGTAGGAAGTGGAATAATCAAGCGGAGCGGAAGGCCCACTGGGCCCAGCGTAACGGTCGAAGAAGGGTCTCGGAGGAGGAGGAGGAGGAGCACCAGAATAGTAACCAGGGTAGTAAGAAGAATTATAGGAATCGGGGTAAGAGGGGTACGATGGGTATGGGGAGGGTGGTGGAGAAGGCGAGTGGGAATATCCCCTGTAGAAGACGAAATTAGGGTTATGGTTGGGGTTGGGATTGGGATTGGGACTGGGGTTAGGATTAGGGTTAGGGTTGGGGTTGGGGTTAGGGTTGAGATAGTCGAGGGATTGGAATTGGGGGCGGCCGAGGAGGCCAAGTTTAAGGTGGATCTTGCCGTGGGGGCGGCCGGAGGGGCGGGAAAGGGGGAACTTGCGGAGGCGCGTGGAGTCGTGGAGGTCGTGGAGGTCTTTGAGAGGGAGGCGGAGGGTGGCGACGAGGGGTTTGAGGGTGTCAGAGGGTTTGGAGTGGAAGATCTCGAGGGTGAGGAAGGAGTCGTGGAGTGGGAGAGGGAGGGGGAGGGCGAAGCGCTCGTTCCAGACGGGGGAGGTGTTGCCGGAGTCGTCGGATTTGGTGGCCAGACGGCGCTCGGGGTCCACCCAGAAAACGACGTAGGGCTTCAGATCGCCGTTCTTCCAGTTGACGTTCTTGAGGTGCTTCGCCGCCACGATGGTGAGGTCCAGATCCACTGATTTCGACGGTGGGGGACGCGATGACGCCATCTTTCTTTCTTCTCTGTGCGCTTCTCAAGAGCTACAACTTTCAGTACTCAGAAAACAACCAGAACAGAAGTTTTGTTAAATATGATATTGTTTATGTTATTTTCCTTTTAACTTTTAGTTCATCATTCCTTATCCACTTGCTCAACATAAAAAAGGAAAAGATTAAATTATATTTTTAATCTCAATTTTTGTAACAAAATTTGAATTTGGTCCTTAATTAATTTTTATTTCAATTTAATTTTTATTTTGGGAAATTTGACCCAAAGTTTTTTCGTTAGTAGTAAAGTAACGGTGTTAAATGAGGTGTCACGTGTCAGCTTCTGGATTTTTTGAAATTTTTTTTTATTTTTTTTTATTTTTTATTAATATTTTTAAAAATTAAAAAAAATAAAAATTTTACCACGTGTCAAGCTGACATCGTGGCAGTGACAGTGCCACGTGTCACTATTTGGGAGGTGTCATTTTCTCATTCTCAATTTGGTCCCTGTATTTTATCTTTTGTCTCAATTTAGTCTCAATTTTTGTAAAAATTATGCAATTTCGTCCCCCTCCAAATTGAAACAAAAATTATAAAATGTTATACAAATATTTTTATTAAATTTGATTTTTTTATTCAAATTGATATTTTTATTATATATTTTCAATAAAACCAAGTTTCTTTAAATTTGTTTCACATTAAATTTTACTTAAAATTGTTTTCAAATTTTAAATTTATTTATTTTTTATTG
>Ga0209589_1002963_pt1 | contig 29636 bp, 21 predicted proteins | sample CowpeawhiteBW_FD_187525 | JGI IMG/M metagenome (GOLD analysis project Ga0209589, IMG submission 187525) | Root nodule microbial communities of legume samples collected from California USA - Cow pea white BW (SPAdes) (version 2) | ecosystem: Host-associated > Plants > Roots > Nodule | place: USA...
CAACTTAGGGAATCAAAAATAACAAACACAAATGAAAGGGATGAAGGATTAGTGAACTTCCTTTCTAAACATGCTTAGTCTTCTTAAGCATGTGCCTCCATCCTTGGTTGGGGTCAATCCTTCATCAGGTACATATGCAATATTGATCAAAGTGTGGTGTCATGATTTATATAAATATCAGAATGTATGATGATAAGACTGGGGGTATGTGGAATGTATGAGGCATATTTAAAAGGGGTAAACGAAGGTGAGCATGGATGCATGACAATACTTGATTTGTTGGCATGTCTAAATGAGTGTGATGTAATTTTGTTATAGATGTATGACTGGAATCTCATATTTGCGCTATAATTGGGTGAGTGGTATGTTTTGGAGATCCTTTGGGATCTGTTTAAGTGCCCAAAAACCAGTAGCATTGTGCTACTAGTATAGCGCCTGGCGGCGTGAGCGAGCCGTCAGGCGGATTGGAAATAAATCAGTGATAGTGGTCACAGTGCGAGCAGGGCGCCTGGCGGCGTGTGATGGCTGCGCCAGGCGGTGACGACGAAGCAGGGCGCCTAGCGGCGAGGTGGTGTCTGCCAGGCGGTGGTGGTGTAGTGAGGATATTGTAGGCGCGTGGCGCCTAGCGGCGTGTGCCGCCCGCCAGGCGGTCTGGAGCGAATTTCGCCTAGAGGCATGAGATGCGCGCCAGGCGGTTTTGGTCCAATGATAGTGCACGAGGAAAGTTTTCTACATCGCTTTAGGGGATGTTCATGATGTGATGCTTTGGCTGGGGGCCCAGTTACGAGTGAATCTTATATTGGGGTAACACGTTACCACTCTAAGTTGTAGCTTGGTGGTTTAGGAAGTCTAGTGGAGTGTACGGGTTATGGCTCATACGGTGAGGTTTCGGATGATTGCCCTCTTCAGTGGATTCTGATAGAGATTTGGTAGTCTGAAAACAACTACAAACTTAGGTTTGTTTTGGGGAACTCCACTTGGTGTCACAGTGAGATGTTGTGGCAAGGTTATTCCCACGTGTGGACTATCAGGTGGTGGCCTGTAGTTGGAGGGGCGAGTAGACACTCGTGCAGCGAGGATCGATCATTGTTCTTACCTAAAGGGTATAAAGATAATAAACGTCTAAAGGCAAGTGTTGAAAATGAAGGAGTAAAAGAAAAGGGGAAAATGTACTAACCCGGGTTTAAATTTGTTGATGTAGTCTTTAATATTATATTGTTGGTTTTATTTAAATGAGCTCACCCTATCTATGTGTGTGGTGATGATCATGTAACTTGTTACATGGCAGCAGATGTTGATGCAGGTGAGTAGACAGATACATAGAGACGAAGTGGGGACCTCTCAGGGATTTTATCATTAGTTATTATGTCGAACTATGGTTTTATTGTAATAATTTTATGGACAGTTTTATTTGTAATACGTATTGATACGACTTATTTTATTTGTGTTGGCGCGTTGGATGTTCAGTTTTAAATTTTCCCGCGATTTTTGGGAAATTGATGATTAATAAATGAGGTTGTTATTTTATTTATTTTCTTATTTATTTTAATAAATAATTTTCGACAAGGACGTTACAATTTGTTTCAATGGTTGCAAGGAATGAGTGTGGAACAATAATAACTATCAATTTAAATTCAAAATATTTCTAAGATTTCTCATAGAAATCAAAATTCAGTGATTCTTGAATAATTCAATGACAAATTAATGAAATTAGAAATTACAATCCATAACAATAAATGGAAAATAATTCAGTTGATTAGAAAACTACTTTAGTTTTAGGAAGAAAGCAAATAAGATTCTCTTCACATTGGTTCAGGAAGACAAAGACATCTCAAAGCAATTTACACACTCTCTCCACCTTTTGAAGAAAATCTCAGCGAATACATAATGGTTTCCACAAATCTGAGCCAATTGCACATGCTCGAAGATGAAAAAACAAAAGGTGGTATATAGTTAGAAATAAAATGCAAATCCCTCCAATTTGAATGCAAAGAGGGTCAAGTATTCAAAGAGTGAATTTAAACTAAAGAAGATGAAGGCGAAGAGGGTCACGACACCACAACGTCAGAGTCATGTTGCAAACAACAACGTGTGTGGATCTCTAATGCCAGCGCTCCACTGAGAAATTTGATTGCACCCATTAGTGTTCTTCTAGGGTTTTTGATGAACCCAGGCCAAATAGTTTCTTCTAAGATAAGATTCAAATTACAAGCTTGCCCTTCTCGCCTTTATGATGGAAGAAATGCTGAGCTTAAGTGAACATAGCACTACAAAAAAAAATTGAAATTATCGATAGATATATTTTTGTCAGTAAATTCGAATTACCGACAAATATATTTTTGTCGGTAAATTTGAATTACCGACGAATTCTCACATTTTAATTATCGTTAGAAAAATCCGTCGGTAACAGATTTTATTTATTGACAGAAAAATCCGTCGGTAAAATCTGTCGGTAATTCAAATTTTTTTATCCATAGATTTTTTGGTCGATAATTACCAACAAATTTTTCTATCAGTAATTACTGACATATTTACCGATGGATTTTTCTGTCGATAATTACTGACAGAACATGATTTCAGTCGGTAAAATTTTATCGACAAACATTTTGCTGACAAATTTTTGACTGTCGATAGTCTGTCAGTAATGTTGATTAAGCGATGTATTTGACCATTACCGACGGATTTTGACCGTTGATAATATTAATTTTTCTTGTAGTATCTTGTAATTATTACATATTATGAGAATTATGCATATATTTGAGAATTTTTATTTAACTCCACCGTATACAAAAATTATTTTATAACGCAAATAAAATTTGTAAAAAAGTACCCGGTAAAACTAAATGACACAAAAAAAAAGTTAAATATATTATTTCTCTAAAAGCTTATGTTTCTTCTTTAAACTAAATTATGTTTCTTTTTCAATAAACAGTAAATTGTATGGAGTTATTTTTCTTGTGATAAAACAATTCTATAGTAAGTTTATTTGTTGGAAAAAATGTTATATATGACTTTAATGAAATATTACTACAAAATATTTTATAATTTAAGAAAATAATTTTTTTTATAATAATATTAAAAAGATATTTAAGAAAGAGAAAATTATTAAAGTAATATAATGATAATAATGATGGTTTTGTTCAGCGTGGAATGGTCACCATACATGGCAAATGACTCATAATACAGGTCTGTGTCATTTATGATTCAACCCACGAAATAGGAGCAATTATTGGCAGCTTCTATGACAAACAGAAGAAAAGTATTTGAAGGGAAGAGATCCATTCTATGCATTAAATAATTTTTCAATTATTTAAGAATATTTATAAGTCTTAAATGGTGACTTTAAATTAAACAATAGAACGAGTCTCCACCAAAACATCATGAGGGCACAAGTCAGAGCTCATGACTTGACCTGCATGAAAAACCTCTTCATTTATCCTTAGACTCTCTTCACACTATAATAATGGAAAGAAGGTTCTCCACTTCATTGAAATTGTTTCACCATTTCTTTCTCTCTCTCTCTCCCCCTTTTATTCAGCCAAAAGCAAGACAAACTCACACACACGGAAATATATATTTATACACAGAGAGAGAGATAAGATGGGTGTGAGCGAAAGTTTCAACAAGGATAATCATCATGAGTGTGTGGATGACGATGAAATTCCACTTCCTGGATTTCGATTCCACCCCACAGATGAAGAGCTTGTTAGTTTCTATCTACGAAGGAAGCTTGATAAGAAACCCATCAGCATCGAGCTCATCAAACAGATTGACATTTACAAATACGATCCTTGGGATCTTCCAAGTATGTTTTCTGCTCTATCTTCTTCTGTTTCTAGATCTTCTTCTGTTTATCTTAAACTTCAAAGTTCTAGAAAGTTTTTTTGCAAAATGAAATCAATATCATGGAATCAAGAATAGGGCTTTCATCTAAAACACACCCCAACAAGAAATAATGATTATTCTTTTTCATTATTGTTAATTTTAATTGTCTGTAATCAGAAAGCAGTGGCAGTGGAGGAGAGAAGGAGGGTTACTTCTTCTGCAGAAGAGGGAGGAAGTATAGGAATAGCATAAGGCCTAATAGAGTGACTGGGTCTGGGTTTTGGAAAGCAACCGGCATAGACAAACCAGTGTACTCACAAGGTGGAGAAGGCAATGACTGCATTGGACTAAAAAAAACACTAGTCTATTACCGTGGCAGTGCAGGCAAAGGCACCAAAACCGATTGGATGATGCACGAGTTTCGTCTTCCTTCTAACACAGACACCAACACAAGCTTTCCGAACTCCAGGAATTATGTAGATGTTCCCCAAGAAGCTGTAAGAAATTATATATATTATAAACAAGACTAAACCCTTGTTTTCAATACATTATTTCTCACCTCACCATAAATAAACATATAGTATGGGAATTAACATAAGGGTGACTTTTTCACTACATTATTTATTGGTCACTTAACCTTAGTTTTTCACAACTTACTAATTTTTCACTTAGCATTAGGAGAAATTCCTCAAATGTTTTCATACAATTTGCAGGAAATTTGGACGTTGTGTAGAATTTTCAAGAGAAACGTGTCACAGAGGAAGCACGTGCCGGACTTGAAACAAGTATCTGCTAAGCGCCATGCATTTTATGACAAGAGCTCAAGAGAGAGCAATATGGAGTTTGACGGTGGTAACAAAGAATCGTATATAAATTTTGGTGGCCACTATCACAACGAGCAGAAGCCCGCCATCAACTATACAAACAGTGATAAAAGGAATCAGTTTAATGTGGTTAGTCAGTTGTGCTCTACAGTGGCACAGCAGCAACCTCAACTTACTGCACCAGCTCCTAACCTTTGGACCAACCTACCTGGGAACGATTTTTTCACATTCGATAACTGGGATGAACTTGGATCGGTAGTGAAGTTTGCTGTTGATTCGCCTAGCTTGTAGATCAAGATGTGGAATTCATGTTGAGTTGATCGTAGTTAGTTAGATGTTAGAATGAAATCTATATCATAAGAGTGCGTTTGCTTGTATTAGAGATTATTCATTCTGTTGATCATGATGACTTGTAGTGACAGACTTGTTGACATATGATATGAATATGTTGCTTCTTATAATCCATCTATTTCTGGTTTCGTGTATAAATATTAATTTTACATAACTTAATTTGATTCATAGAGTTAATCGTTGGTGATGTAGTTATAGAAAGAGGATGAGTAGAATTTGTAAGCAAATTTAAACAACGGAGACAAATAATTAAAGTCAAAAAGTAGGAAGAGAAATACAACTAATAAATTATTTTTTCACCTCGCGGTCTTCGCCAAGTATTTGTCATAAGTTACTTTGTGCAAGTCATGAAACTAGGGGTTCTTGCATAAATGGGCTTCCACGATAAGTTGACAAAAATTCTCAAAGTCAAATATTATATTAGGACGCTAATGAATTGTATATCTCTAATTACCTGAGTTCATCTATATATATAGAGATTTAATTGTTCTTATGTTTCTTTAATCGTTTCCTTGTGAGTCCAAACTTTGGGTTTTGATTACATTTAATTGGGTTTGACCAAGTTTAATTGGCCTTTTCCGAGTTTGATTGGGTTTAACAAGGCTTAATTGGGACTACGTTATAGGCCCAATTCCCTTTGGACATATGCGCTTTGGTTTTTCTTTTTGTCTAAGTTAGTAGGGGTTGGTGAATATACCAACATACTATTTTTCCTTTCATTATGCACTTAATTGTCCTCCACTGGTGTATTCAACTGGACATCCGTATTTCCTTCCTGTTGGCTGACCAGATTCTTCATGACGTAGGCGACCTTTAATGACGTATATGGAATATTCAATTAGTGTTCTTCCATTTTAACAATCTGGGAAGTATCCGACCTTCCTAATGTCCTGTTATTACACCACTATGTATTCAGTCGTATTATTTTGGTGAGTCTTTGGTTGGAAGTATCCGACCTTCCTAATGTCATGTTATTACACCAGTATGTATTCGGTCGTATTATTTTGGTGAGTCTTTGGTTGGCAGCTTGTCCGACTCCAATAGTAAACCAACCCCCAAATCTTTTGCGTGTACTTTATGGTAAAGGTTGTCTAAATGCATGTCCAGTATTATAGTACATTAACTACCATTTTTAATAAATATGAATTTTTAATTTTTCTTAATTCCCACTTATTTTTTAATAAATCATTATGATGGCATATCATGTACCAATAATGATCAAGCACACTTAAGAAAAGTTGGAGTCATCTATGAAAAGTGGACCCAAGCTCTTACCATCATGGGCCATCAATGACTTATCTGTGGAAGGTGGACTCAAGAAGGTGGAAAATATTGCTCATTCTTAGAGTGTCATCTAGCCACGAAGAGAACACTCTACAATGAGAGCATGAAACATGGCCACTCTCTCCTATAGGTGATAAATCTCTTCCCTCGTCTAAAACTCTACACTATATGGCCTAAGATACAAGGCCCAAAGGTCTACTATGTTAACACAAATAGCCTTGATGATTTGGTGCTTGAAGATTTGATGAAATACATGAAGCCATTGTCTTGGAACATGTTTGAACCATGCTTAAATTGATGAAGATGTGAAAATTTGATGTTTCATGTGTTGATTAAGCCTTGTGTGTGTGCTCTATATCTGGTTTACTCGTGAAGAAAACAAGCTTGAAGATTGGAGTTCATATTGTAGACCATTTAGCATTCTATAGATGTATAAGATCTTATTTGTGTCTTTTAATCCGTTGAATTGTTTTCCAACATATTAAATGGTGTATTTTAATTTGTTGAATGGCTTTTAAATAGATTAATTGTAATACTTTTAATTGTTACATATTCAATCAGCTGATTTATTTTGGAATCGACTGATTTCACTTAAGTTAAGTGAAATCAACAAATTGATTTGAAAATTAACCTGTTTAATTTTGTAACAGTTTGATTATAAAGTTTGTTTTTTCTCGAAAGAGAGGGAAGAACTACCATTTTGAGCATGAAAACTTTCTAGAATCAGTGGAATACTCTCTCTTTTTTATCATACAGATGTGCAGTTGTTGAAGATTGATCTTAAATCATTCTTGGAGCTTTTTGATTGTTTTTAAAGGTTAGAGGAAAAGGTTTGGTAGGCTAGGTTGTACCACCACTCAGGTTTGGTCTTTCTTAAGCTTGTAGGTTGTGCCTGGTGGTTTTCCAAGTCTGCTAGGGAAGTCTTGTTGTGCTTGTGTTGATTCTTTTGTGACTCAAGAGTCCTTGGTTATAGTTTTTGCATATTTGAAAGTGTAATTTTGTAAACATTGTAAATCTTTTGAAATTGTGCAAAGTCAGGCTTGAGTTACCTTGACTAACTAGATATAGCTTAGATTTGAGTGAACTAGTATAAAAATCTTATGCATTGTAACCACACACTTATCCTTTTGCACTCCTGGGCAAAATTGAGCAATTTCAAAACTTGTTCTGAGGTATTTTATTTCACATCAACAATGGATCAAAGGAATGAACCTTACTTGAGACAAATCAATATTCTAGAAATCAAGTTACCATGCATAAACAAACAAAAAGATTCTATTTTTCACACATGAGTTAATCTTTTGAATTCACAAGACAATCAATTATGAAAGAAAGCACTGAAGTTAAATGTGTATTTTCTCACCAAAATTCTCTCAACTGTTTTGGCTTGTGTTTTCACTCAAAATACTCATGCAAGTAAACACTCATAATACTTAACAAGACTTTGATATTCACAAACTTTCAGAAAACTTTCCTTTCGCCATTTTTATTAATTTGTGGGTGAGGTACTCACCCACACACTTTATTCCTCAACCAATCCTAACATAATCCTACCAATGGATTAATATCAAGGTGGGCTTATTTGGCTAAGTAGCTAAAAACAAGAAATGCCTCAGTCATATCAAATCATGCATATTCACCTAAGATGCAAAACAAAAGAACCAAGCTAAATATTTGAGTATAAACAAACATGAGCAAGTCACTCAAGAAAAAATAGGAATGACACATGGCGGTCCATCCTTTGCATTAAGGCTCAAGACTCACAAGGTCAAAACTCTTTCACAAAAGATTTATTCAAGAAATTCTCAAATCAACTCAATTAGCAAATCATAGAAACAATCCACTCATATCAACATGACTTTTATTTTTCCAGAATTATGATCATCCCAATTACTGAATCAAATCTCAAAATCCAATGTCAATATGTTTAATTAAAAGCAGGGAAATATTTTTTTTTGTGGATTTCTTATGAGACATATTGTTTAAAAGTTTCACTTAGTAAAAGGTTAATACTTTCACAATTTTCTCAAAAAGAAATCACAATTTTTTTTTTCTTTTTAAATGAAAAAAAAAACTAAAAATTGAAAAAAAAGAAGAAAAATCCTACCTACAATTTGTCTCGCCCAATCTGGCCATATGTCAATTTCTTTTTTAATTTTAAAAAGTACAAGTCAGCTTGTACGATTTTATTATAGAAAACAAAAACACATTTTTGAAATTTTTTTAAAATTTTTAAAATTAAAAACAGAAATAAAAAACAAACATGCATGCAAATTAACTTTTTTATCAACAATGTTTTCAAAAGAATATGAGTCTAACCTCTTTTCCTTTTGCAACAACCTTTCTTCTTTCTCTGCAACCAAGTCAACAAAAATCACCACTGAAAACTTATTTGCATCATTCACATCAACAAACTTGATGTGTGGAGTGTATGGCTTCAACTGAATTTGAGCATCATCAAATGCATTCGAATGGTTAACAAGATCATCAGTAATCCTCATAATCTCACCTTGTGAGCTAAAATCTGCACTTGAAGTAGTTGAATATGCTGCTTCATCATTAACCAAGTCAGTTGCAATAGTTGATGCTTCAACTAAATCTTCGAATATCGTTGGCTCTTCAACTGCACTTGGTTCCTCCATTGTATTGTTCTCACAACTTTTCTCCTTAAAAAGATCATCTATACTCATATCATCATCAATAGATAAAACTTTATATTTACATTGAGCATCATCAACATATCCATCAGTAGATATGTATGTGTGAGAATCTTCAATTTCTTCATCAGCAACATCTTTAGCAAAATTGATATGTCCATCAGTAGACATATTACTATGAGCATCATTATATCTATAATAGATATACTAGTGTGATGTGATTCTGGTATTGGTTGATCTGACAATTGAATCGTGTACTTATTCACATCAGTGCTCAATTGTTCCATCCTTTGACTCATGCTCCTTAACATTATCATTTCATCCATTTGCTCAACTATCGTCTTCATAAGTTTTTCTAAGGTGGCCTCCATAGCTTTGTCTTTCATTAGCTGACTTAAATCTTCTGACATTTGTTCAGCTCTAATAGCCAACTTTAGAAGCATATCTTCTATTTCTTGACGAAGTGCTCTAAATTCTGGGATTTCAGCAAATCTCGGATGACATTGGAGGGTTGTATTAACAATATAAAGTAATTCTACAAAGTTGTTGATACTTGCATCCTCCATCATGTCATACAGTACTTTATCATTTTCATACCATTTTTGCTCAATATCTTTGCATTGTTAATTAACTAGCAACCTTTCATCTATGGTGTCTAATTTCTCTCTCAGTCCATCCATTGATAACACAACTTCCTTATAGGATGGTCCATTGATTGCTGCAACTTGTTGTGATGGTGCATGTTGTTGTTGTTGAGAACCAAATTGAACATATGATGGTTGAGGTGGACACTCAGAATATGGTTGTTGCTCATGGTATATGGTTGCTCATATTCCACAAAACATGATCTAGAATATAGATCATTAAATTGTCGTAAAGTTAACCTACTTATATCAGGTGCAGAAGTAGATGTAACAATTTGCTTTTGATAATCGTATGGATAATGTGGTTGTTGTGGATTATAATTCACTTGAAAATCACACTATTGATTATTTTCATATGAAAAATGATTTTGCATTTTTGAAAGAGGTTTTCTGAAAAGAAATAAGTTGAAAGCTTGTTGAGTAGACTTCCAGAAAAGACAGGTGCGTCTCAATGGACAACTTAAGTACCTTGTCTTTTCTTAGCCAAAGTGTTCCCCAACTAGTTTCACAAATTTCCCAACAAAATTCCTCAAACAAAAATTATGCTTAAAAAAGAATAAAGAAACTACAAAAAAATAAAATAACTAAAGAAAATAAAATAAATGTTAGAAAAAAAATTGAGATAAAAACATGTTAGTGATAAACAAAAAATAAAATAAAAAGAATAAAAAAAATAATAAAAAAAAGAACTAAAATGATAAAAATTCTAACCGTGTTCTCCCACAACGGCGTTAAATTTGATAACGTTGTCGTTAAGCGATCAAATTAATACTACTTATCTATAACAACTTTAGTATTGTTAAGAAAGTAGCCAAAAAATTAGCATAGGTTAAGTTAACCCTAAGTCGTCTCCCACCAAACACGGAATTGATTTTTAACAAGTTAGTTCTTATAAAATCTTGTTGGCAAAAGCAATACAAGTCTAAATGCTGAAGCAAGATTTTGAGATGATAAAAGAAGCCTGAAAGCCATGTGGAAGTCAATATGAAGAACATGTGTTGTCGTGTTTAAAGCTATCTTGTAAAATGTAATTAGAATAGTTAGAATCAATATTGTACAAGAAAATTCTGGTATTTCTCGAAAAATCAAAGTGATAATCGATTATCACCTCTGATAATCGATTATCTGGTCAAAAATTTGTTTTTCATAAACCACACTGGAATAATCAATTATCACTAAGGATAATTGATTATCCTGGTCAGTTGGGCGCGATTGTTCAGCTTTTTAACCTAATTTCTGGAACCCCTATTTAAGGAACATCAGAGTTACTTCTCACTTACCTTTTTGAGAAGCTAGAGTGCTAGTGTTGTGACTGCAAGAGAGTTCTCTGAGTGTTCTCAATATAAGCTTTGAAAAACCTAGTGTGGGTAGAGCGATAACTTTTCCTGAGAGGTGTTATAGGAGATTGAGTGCTGCTGTTGTTGCTAGAAAAGCTAAGGTCAAAGTTCTCTGTGTGATTCAGAGAAAGGTGTTCATCTCTTGTGTGTTCAAGAGAGGTGTTTTCTTTCCTTACTCTTTTACTATCTGATTGTAAATCTGTTATTTGTTAGTGATTTAGTTAATCTCGTTTTTGAGAGATTAACAACTAGACGTAGGGTCTTTTGATCCGAACCAGTATAAATACTTGTGTTCAATCATCTTCTCTATCTCTTTATTTCATCTATTATTGTGTTTAAAGGAATTAATATTTGATTTAATTGATAAATTTTGGAAAATTTTTAAAGTATTAATTTTATTACTTAAAACCAATTCAGCCCCCTCTTGGCTTTTGTCCAAACGCACAAACATTCCGCTGTGCGATACCAACACTATACAAAAGAGTTAATCAAATGAAACAAGGAATAAAGAAATACAATTTGAAAAAGATAAAAAAAACAATGATAAAGAAAAATAGATTGATTCTACTGCTTTTTCAAAATAGATCCATCTTCGGTTATCTAAAGATTATTGCTCAATTAATTATTGTTGTAGATTTACAAATTAATCAATGTAAATGCTCAATTAATTTGTTGGCGTTCTCACTTTTAACCAAAGTAAGTCTCAATTAATTTTAGTTAGAGTAAATATCTTTAATCAAAGTAAAGTCTCAATTATTGGTAAAAACTCATTCAATCACATGAAAGTTTCTAAATAAAATCAAAGTAAAGTCTCAATTAAATTTAAAAACCCTTTACTCATATGATAAACATGCATATAGATTTAAAATCATTACTTTTTATGTGATTCAAAGATAAAAGACATAGATGAAGAAAAACCTCAACAATAATAAAAAGAACAAAGAAATTATTTCATTCTAACCTCAGAATCCATAATGAAATTACAATGGAATCAATCCAAGAAGTTTAGCAATCCATAGAATCCAAAACTCCTAAGTCCCGAGCTTGCTTTCTCATTCTCCCTTGGTCTCTTTATATAGGACTTGGACTGTGCTTCTCTGTTGCTAAAATCTCTCAAATATCTTTTAAAATAAAGATAAAGATAAATATTAAAAAATATTTGGAGAGATATAGACTATTTGACAAATATAGTTGGTTGATAATATCAATATATAATATAATTAAATTAATTAATTAAAGATATATGATAAATTATCACCGATTAATATTTGTATTAATTTTCCAAATCAACCCTTTGCAATCTCCTTAAATTATCTTCTAAATAATCCAATATCTTCAAGATATATTTGTTTGTTGTGGAACTAAAAAGATTCAAAAAGATCTTGTCATATTTTAAAATATTTGGTAGTTATTATCTTTTAATATTTTGTGATATAATTAAATAAGATAATTATTTAAAAATATCAAATAAAATATCTAAGATATATTTTTCCCAAATTATCTTCTATCATAAAGATAAAGAAAACCGTAAGGTCCAATTTTTTGTTGCTCTCTTCTTGCCTTAACCAAACTTCTTCACTTTTTCAAGCTTTTCTTGTTGTCTTCATGGAATGCTTGGCTTTCATTTTTGTGATTTTGATAATTTCTTATTCTTGGATTTATCTTTAAGGTGTCATGAAGCTTTAAGAAATTTATTTCCACACCTCCATGAGTTCAACATAGCTGCAACTGCACTAACACACCTCAAAATATCCAAAGAACATTTATGCAACTAAAAAGCTATTTTTAACATGTTTTTGTATCTCATGCTTAATAAACCCAATTATAGGAAATCCCAATTAAATCAATCTTTAAGCACAAAAATTCAATTACATACCCATAATTAAACATTAAATGAGGACAAAAATACTCACTCATCAATTGTGCTTGTCTCTAACTCTTCTCACTTGTTTAACACTTTAAAGTTTAAAGAAATTTGATGTGTTCTAGAATCTAAAGCTTTGTTTATGTTCGTATTACTCATTTGAATCAATCTTGTTTGATCTTTCATGTTGTTTCTGGTTTAAATCACAAATTCTTATTTCTGCAGTTTTCTTAGTTTTCAGTCGACTATTTTTTTGATTTAATCTATTGATTAACACAGTATTGCATCTATTTAATGAAATAAATCTGTTGTCTCTTATTTTGATCAATTGAAAGTGTGCAATTCAACAAATTTTGCATCATCATTTCGTGATTGATTTGATTCAAGTTAAAATTGTTTTAGCTTTTAAAAGTCACCTTATTTTTTAATTAGCCATTTCAACCCCCCGTCTCTTGGCATTGCAACCATTTCAATACTTACATACTATTTTCAAAAATAAACAACACCTAACTCAGAGGTCTAAATATTACGTGTGTAATCAAATGAAAACCCTTTGAGTCTTGTTTCCAATGCAAAAAGGAATCATTGCAATTGGAGGTATGGGGAAAAAGGGTTAATGTTGCCGATTTTTGCTGCATTCACTAGGGACGAGTTGTGTCGTTGGGCGCCAATTTCCTCGGCACGTGTGCCATTGGACACTATATTTTAGCTTTGGGCAGTGCATGTTGACAGCCTTTTATGCTTGTTGCATTAATTTCCACTCTTGTTCATGTATCTGTATCCATGATGAAACATATTCTAATGTATGCACTTGGTCGAGGCTAAGGGGTTTCCATCATGATCTTAAGTCAACATGAGAAACCTTGTCTTCTAATGTAAAGGGTGTGAAAGTCATCTTCTTTTTGGGAGAGTAATAGCCACATGCCATGCTCCTAATGGAGATGACTTCCCCTTAGTAGTAGCCACATGGCATGCTCTTAATCTAAAGGATTTCTCCTTAGTAGTGGCCATGTGTCATCCTCATAGTGGAGAGGATTTTTACTTGTTCTCCAAGGAGACACCTCTAAGGTTATTGAATTATAAATTGGGGTGTCTCCCCCATGTAAATCATCTTTGAATTTGAGTATTGTATGCTGCAAATTTTGTGCCATACTACTCATCTTAGGTCACCAAAGGCTAGAACACCCCTTCTAAGTTTCCTTTAGCCATGCTTCCTTAAGAGTTAGCCCAACCTATTTTAGAGCCCCCAAACACCACCATAGCCTCTCCTATTTGCTTTAGTCATATAGCTTCTTGTGCTAATTTGATTCTTGTGTGATTCAAGACTCTTTTGTGTGTGTTTTTGCATATTTTGAAAGTGTAAGGGTGTAAACTTTGTAAATCTTTTGAAATAGTGCAAAGTCAGACTCAGGTTGCCTTAACAAACTAGATGTAGTTTAGGTTTGAGTGAACTAGTATAAAAATCTTGTGCTTTGTGCTTTTTTCTAACCCTTCTCTCTTGCATTACAATTTAAAGTTTAAAGCATTATGATCTAAACCATCTTTTTGACATTCTTTAGTGATTTGGTGCTATTTGCATCATTGAGCATGTTTGTATAACTCATTGGAACCTGTCTTGACTGATCTTTTACACTGATCTTGCTTTAAATCATGAATATGCATTTATGCATTTTTCCTAGTATTTTAGTCGACTATTTTTGTGATACAATCGATTGATTATATAAATACTGCATTTGTTTAATAAAATCAATCAACTGACTCTGTTTTTGATCGGTTAAAAGTGTTTAATCCAGAAGTTTTTGCATCCTTACTTGTTGGTTGGGTTGATTCAATTAAAGAAAATTTTAAGCCTTGAAAAGTTACCTAAATTTTTAACTAGCCAATTCAACCCCACCCCCTTCTTGGCATTTCAATCATTTCAAAACTTACAAAAACCACTTCTAGACTCATCGCATGCCACTGCACCTGTTCTTGACCATGTGCCACCACCTGTAACACCCCAAATTTAGGATGTCATGAGAAGCTATCATTGCTTTTTTAATTTAAAAGTAAAACGATTATATCACAAAAAGGCACTTAAAACACCTTATAATTTAAATGTAAATAGGAAGCCCAAAACTTCCATTGATAATAGTAATATTAAAGAAAAAACAAAGTTCCAATTAAATACTAGAAAACAAAAGAAATTTTCATAGTTTTCACTGTTTGATTGAAATCAACTAAAGAAATAATAAACCCTAGAGTCCATTCCATTCTCTCCACAATCTACTTCGTGTTATAAACATCTGCATTACCATCTGCTCCCGTATAACACACATGTTATACGATCATCACACATACAACAAACACACAAACAAACAAATAGGGGTAAACTAATCATAAACAATGATAATTATAAAAGAAATTTGTAAATCATGGTTAAAATCTACACTACAACCACACCTATGTGAACGAGAAAAGTCATGTGGTAAGAAACGAATATATAATAATGAAAGACCAAGGGCAAAAATCCCATCAAACTAAAATTGGTTCTGCACACCCAAAACTTTACGTGTTGCACCTTCATATATCATAATGCAACTTAATAACTTAAAGAGGAAGTAAACATGTGAACCCCATGGCCAAGAAAAAAATCAAAGAAACTTTGCACTTAATGAGGGTCTGCACCAAAAATATAAGGCAAGGGAACCAACTATTGAAAATTGATACCCCATCCCCCTTACACGTTAGCACACTAAAACCCCATGTCTGAAAAAGTGGTCCAACGAATCATGCAGCAACAAAACAGATCCATGCATAAAGCCAAAAGAAAGAATGGAAACACCATGCATGTGATAAAAAAAAGAAACCCAAGTTGCCCATGTATTCTAAATAATTCAAAGCCCTTACGTTCACGTGATTAAGGGAAAAGAAGCAAAAGATGGGAGATGGAAATAAGAGAAAGAAACAAAACTATTGAGGCTCTCGGAAGAACTCATGCAACCTCATGCATGATATTAGAAACAATATTTAAATAAGTATATGTGCATCTCAGCCCTTAGCCGCTAGCCTACGAAAATGACCCTTCCCCTACATCATCATACATGTACCGAACATCCACAAAATTTCATACTGAATGCAGACTTTGCACTCCTAACTACCATCAACACATGCCAGTCAAATATCAAAGATAGATGCAGAAAACAAACCAGTTTCCTCTACACTACACATGCATGTTTTTCAAATTTCTCTACTTTTGTTTCTCTCCCTCTCCTCTTTCCAAAACCCTAACTTTTAACTTATATAAGCCTCTCACTCCAAATCTTTTTTGTTAATATCCTTTGCTTTAAAATTTAATTTTTCTTGGCTATTATAATATTTTAAATCCCAATTCAAAAGATAGAGGAAAAAAAAAAGATAACACCATTTGGGTGCAGCGTGAATCACATATCTATATACTAAGCTGATGCAACACCCCAATAACTATTTATGGATATAGATATACACCAAGCACACTACATTCCCGTGATTGAAGGAAGAGAAAATAATTTCATATTTCGTGGGCCGCATTCATTAAAGGAGAAAAATGAATTTAAAAACAACATACAAAGCTGTTATGAATTAATCATTGTCCATTGATTTAATACATTTACTCATATGATTGATACTCATATGCTTCATTACTCTTTATGTAAATATTTGTATTAATTAAATTGATTTGTTTCCTTTATTGATTACATGTTGTATCTATAAATAGGACTCTTCCTATCAATAATAATACACATATGAGTTGCTCCCTATTCTCTATTCTCTATTGTTTCTTCTCTATTATCTATTATTCTATCTGTTTCTCGCTTTATTTTATAACACGTTATCAGCACAATGTTCTGCGTGTCTCAATCCAGGCTCTTTCTAATCCTTTCTTTATTTACCATTTTATCATATATTCTTATTCTTGGGAGAAAAATTGTTTCACTTTATCAATTTTCTTCTCTGTCTTATTATTATTATTATTATTATTATTATGGTGATTATTATTATTATGTGCTAGTTCTAAACACGCGAAACAATGCAAAATTTGGATTTGTGCCCTCTGATATTACAAGGAAGAATTACTTATATTGGATATTAAAGCAGCTGAGCAACTAATTTGTTCCTACGAGAACAATCTTGTGAATAGAGATTTCACAAATATTATGAATTTATTTCGTACTTTTGTATGGCTGGACAAAGTAATAAAGTTTTTGATGAAAAGTCATGAGATTCGCCTAATCTGCTCCATTCCCAGAAGTGAATGCAGCAATAAATATTATAAATAGGCCTTTGTATGGTTGAACAAAGCAATGAGCTTTTGATAGAAAATCATGAAGCATGTCCAATTGGTTCTGCTCCATTCCTAGAAGTGAATGCAACAACATTTGATTTATATTTTCATGATCATGATTGTGATATTGATTATGGAATGGTTATAAAAAAAATTTCAAAGACACATTTTGTCACAAGAAGTGGCATAATAATGTGAAAAAAAAGAAAAAAAAGTGAAAATATTGACAAATAAGATGAAAGTTTATATTATCATTACGATAGTAAAGGCCATTTGAGTTGTACTTGTCATACACCAAAGCATCTTACAATATGGATGCTACCCATCTTGATATTTGTTATTTTCTTTGCTAAACCAAATGGATGCATTGATCACCTCATTAGTTGTGAGAGTATTAGTCAATTTATATTGATATTTACATTTATATGAAGAACGAATGTTGACATTAGTACCAATGATGAGGATAAGTGTCTTATTGATAATGCAACAACTTATACAATTCTCAAGAGTAATAAATTTTTCTCTTGTTTGGTAATGCGAGATATCAATGTTAGTATTATTTATAGTACAACAAATATATTTGAAGGCTCTAGAAGAGCTATTATACTTCTACCAAGAAGTTGAATAGAAACTTATTAAGTTTCAAGGATATTTGTCTAAATGGAAATCATATTGAGACAAACAATGAAAAAGATATTACATATCTTTATATCTCTACGATTGAGTTGAAAAAAAAGGTGTATTGGAGAAATTATCAACATTCTCTTATGATTTGTAATATATATATATATATATATATATATATATATATATATATATATATATATATATTAGTAAAATTTAAATGCAAGTCATGGTAAACCAGAAGTTTATGAATCAAAATGAATGCTTTAATTAGCATGATCAGTTGGATGATTTGTGCTACACATATATTAGTACAATTAAAATGCATGTCATGGTAAACTAGAAGTTTACGAATCAAAATGAACTCCTTGTTTGGTATGATCAATTGGGTCATCCTAGATCTTTTATGATGCGAAAAAAAGGGTTGAAAAACTCGTGTGGACACCCACTTAAGAGTCAAGAAACTTCTTTAGATCAATGACTTCTCATAAAAGTTGATAACAAGACCATCACCAGAAAAATTATAAATGAGTCAATTTCATTTTCAGAACGAATACATGGTGATATTTGTGGTCCAATACACCTACCATGTGGATCATTTATATATTTCATGGTTTTAATTGATGCATCTATTAGATGGTCACATGTTTGTTTATTATCAACTTACAGTCAAGGATTTGTAAAATTATTAGTACAGTTAAGAGTTCACCTCCTAGACTATCCAATTAAGAAAATCTGTTTTGATAATACTGGTGAATTTACATCTCATGCTTTTCATGAGTATTGTATATCAATTGGAATTGAAGTTGAGCATCTAGTAACACATGTTCATACTCAAAATAGACTTGGGGAATTGATGAGTCACTATTTTCCTTCATTCCACTAGCCCTTGTGTACCCATTAGACAGTTGATTAGTGCTTAATTGTTCATGTTTAGAGTGTTTTTCATCTGTTGGGCTTTATTGGGCCACTGTTCCGAATTTGGAGTAATTTGACATTATTTGGACTAATTTTTGTTTTTAATTATTTTTAGGTATTTGGGTGAAGCAATTTTGGAGCTTGGACATCAATATTCAGTTGAAGAGAGTCGCCACATCATTTCCACATCATTTCCATGTCATTTCCACGTCAACAGAGTGAATGGACCAACATTTGAGGCCTAGAGTGGCATTTTTGTAATTCTGTAGCTCATAATGGCAGTTTTGTAAATAATAGGTGGCAAAGTGATTGGACCACGAGTTTTTAGGTTTCTTTTCCCCGCACCAGCCGCTTCTTCCCTTCTCCACTCTCTCAAACCTCCATTTTTGATGTTTTAAGATTTGGAAGGTGCCCCATGGAGGCACAAGCTAATTTTTGGCATTTTCCATTCGTTTTTCACATTTTATGAGTCTTGGACAGCACATTGAACTTGTATTCATGTTTTCTACACCTTGGGTAACATTTATATTGAAGCATTTTTGTTTTTGGTTGCTGTTTTCGTTGTTGCACATTTTCTTTCCTTGCACATTTTTGCTTAATTTGCAGAGTGGAATCATTGTGTGTTCATGCTTAGTGAACTGTAGCAGATTCATGGATGTGTGCTTTGCTTAATTGCACTTGAGTTCGAGTTAATTTGCACTTAGTAGTTGATTCGGGTTCCATCAGAGTTAATATAACCATTTTGAGTTGTAATCCATGATTGGTGGATGTTCATTTGAAGCAAGGAATCAACGTTGCTTTTACATTAATTTTACACGTCTGCATTTAAGTTTTCAACTGTGTGTTGCATCCGCAAATCTGTCTGCCAAACCCCCTCCTGTGTTATTGTGTTGTATTGGTGAGGTATGTTGATCTGGAAATTGAAGCTTTAAACAAGAACATTGGTTGTTGGGAGACGACTTGGTTCACTTTCATATACTACATTTTATCTGTTTTAATTTGGTGGGGTACGACCTCTATTAGGAATCATTACTAAAACGTCTAATGTAAGACCCGAGAAAATTAAATAGTTAATTAAATAATTATTTAATAAATGCGGGTAATAGAAGCCTTTAAGGTATTTAATGCGGAGTGCTATAATGTGGAAAAGTACTAGCTCAAATGGTTGAGAGTACTTTATGATGTTGAGAGGACTTGGGTTCGAGTCCTATGTATGCCAATTGTGTGTTATTTTAATCTTTGCATTATTTGGTGGAAATATTTGGAATGCTAGACGTGATAGTATAATCCTAAAATTATAGGAATTATCACAAATATGAATTGGTTGAATTGGTTGTGCACTTGCTTTGTGGTTAAAGGGTTGTGGGTTCAAACCTTGCTAGGAACAAAATTGCTCCCATTTTGCCAAATTTTCGTAAGATTGGGAGGAGAGATTAGGCAGAGAAAAGGTCTGGAACCGCGTGTGAACCCTTGGGCAGAAGAATTGCAGTGAATTCACACTGACTGTAGAGAAGAATTGGAGTGGGAACCAGTTTTAGGGGTGCAAGCAAAGAACAAGAGTGTTTTTGGGGTTAAAGACACATCAGATTCGTGTTTTAGCAAGGAATACAGGTAAAAGGAGTTGTCTTTAATTGTTTTGACTCATGCTTACTATACTGTGATTGTATGAAACAAATTGCATGAACCTCCTGGTTGAATTATGTTGTTTTCATAAAATTCTAGGTTTCCGCCCAAAAACTGCTTGGCGAGCATGAAGGTGCTGCCAGGCGGCACATCAGATTTTTACCCAAATTATGGGTTCTGTCACGAGTTGCCTGGCAATGGGTTGAAATCCACTAGGCAAAGCATGAGTCTGACGCTGTTTTTATTTTTTTTTTTGTGAATTTATTGATATATTGATATCCCAGTTTGTCTTTATTCCAATTGTTTGATTGATTATGCTATGATATTGTTAGTATGGTGTGACTGTGATTGACAATGGGGAGAGAAACATGAAGGGTTCATGTTAAAGAAATTACAATCCCTTTAACAAGTTAATGAACCTTCAAGTTGTGATTGGAAAAGCTTGACTGTAGAATTATTGCATTGAGCAATCTGGGTTGTAGTGCTCGAGACAATAGAACCATGGGAACGGGAAGGGGTTACGCGGGTGAAGAAAATTTGGGTCTTTACCCATAATCTGGTATGCCGCCTGGCGACATCTCATGGCCGCTAGGTGATAGCGGTGTAATAGTGTTGTTTGGAAAATTGGTTAATCAGTCTTGGGGAGAAATTATATGTGAATGAGTTATGAATGAATTGGACATGAAAGTACGATTAAAATAAGAATTTTTGAATGATGATTAATAATAATTGGCTGAGGTAAGAATACATTGATTGGTTAATTATAAGAGTTAGAAATGATTATGACTTAGTGATAATAGATGTAAGAGAGGCTTTGAGGTGAGTCTGAAGTAGTCTAAGCGAGGACTGAATTCTTTTTTTTTAGCTAGAGTAAGTTCACTTGAAAGGATGGATTGGGGTTTGAGAGGTATCAATAGATGGGTATACTGAAATACTAGGATTGAATTAAGTGTATATTGTGATAAAGTGATGATAACAATGTTGTATTAGGGGATCTTAGAATGTAGGTGATGAATTGGGTGATAAGGGTTTTGAGTTAAAACAAATACTTCGAGAATGTGATATTATGTTTGCTAAATGCCAAGTCATGACTAGGGTGAATTAGGAAGTGGATCATAGGTAATGGACCATGTATGATGTGACAATATTTCACCAATTCGAGGTTGAAGAATAAGAGAACATGATTATCTTGGTCTATTTTGGTGGTATAAGTCCATATGCTCCAACATGTGTAAGAAAATCAAACAGTGAGTATGCTATTGGTGTAGCACCTAGTAGTATGGCTGTGTGTGCCAGGCTATAGGATCAGTGTCAGAGGTCCCTGCACCGCGTCGCACCTGGCAGCAGGGTACAGCCCGCCAGGCGATAGACCCTATAACAGTGGGTCTGGAAATGATTGGCGCCTGGCGGCAAGGAGTAAACCGCCAGGAGGTCTAGGCTGGTTTCGCCTGGCAGCGCTTGGGGCTGCGCCAGGCGATAAATTCTGCAGTCTATGTGTTTTGTGTGTGTTGCGTTTGAGCAATGATGTTATACTTTGATCGGGAAATGTTGTGCCATGAACGGGTAGGTTTATGGATGGTGGTGAACATGTGATTATATGAGCGGGGAGGTTCATATCCAGTTATTCTAGTGGAGGGATACGAGCGAGGTAGGTTCATATATTCCGTGCTCACAATTGAGAAATATTGCGTGCGGGGAGGTACATAGTTGGAGGATCACATGTGTTGGACTACGGCAGGGCAGGTCCGTAACGCAGGACTACGAGCGGGGAGGTTCGTAGAGTAGGACTACGAGTGGTGAGGTTCGTAGAGGTAGGACCACGAGCGGGCAAGTTCGTGTCAGCATCATATTCCTGAGTCCAAGGCTAACCATTTATGTGATTTGAAGGCTGAAAAGTCTTGGGGCTAATGTCTTGGCCAAGAACTAAGTAGAGTGAATAAGATGGGTGTATTACTTATCTTGTTTTATGATATATGTTATTTTTATTTTTATCAGCTCACCCTTTCTGTTTGTGTTTAGCGATGATCGTGTGATTCGTTACACGGGAGCAGATGATGATACAGGTGATGCTAAGGATGCTCAGGCGACGGAGTGAGGGATGGCTGGGAATAGAGCTAGCAATTTTTACTATGTTTTCTTGTTTTATTTGGAACATTGGAACTTGTAATAACTTTGGGTTTAATTTCATTTGAATTTTGTTGTATTGGATATTAAATTTTTAATTTTTCCCGCGTTTGGGAGTAATCAAATTACGACGTTTTAATTTCTTTTTCTTATTTAATTATTTTATTAGGTAATATTCCTTAGGGATGTTACATCTATAATTGGTTGCAAGACCATTACTTATGAGAGCTAATATTCCAATGGCTACTTGGGGATATGCAATTTTGCATGTTGCATTATTGATTCGCATCAAACCAACAAGTTATCACAAATACTCTATTATGCAGTTGGTTTTTGGTCAATGACCTAAAATTCTCATGTAAGAATTTTTTTGGTGCGATGTATATGTTTTCCCCACCAAAAGGGACTATGATAGGTCCTCAAAGACAATTGGGAATATATGTTGGATATGATTCTCCCTCAATAATGAAATATCTTCAAGTACCAACAAGAAACTTATTTACAGTTCGAATTTTCGACTGTCACTTTGATGAATAATTTTTTCCAACATTAGGGGGAGAAAGAAAACAATGGGAAAAAGGTATTGGTTGGAATGAATTATCATTATCTCATCTTAATCCTCGTACAAAAGAATGTGAACTTGTGAACTAAAAGTTCAAAGGATAGTTCACTTTCAAAACCAGTCAATTAATTACCTTATGTTTTACTAACAGAAAAAGGGTAACTAATACCAGCTGCTAATACTCTAAAGATAATTGATTTTGATTCATAACACGCCTGAAGCGTGGTAGACCTGTTAGTTCCAAAGACACGCTTGAAGCATGGTAGGCCTATGGGTTCCAATGATAAAATCTCTAGAATGAGAAAGGGAGCTAAAATGCAAGATGACCTAAACAAAAAGGTGGAAATCCCAAAAGAAACATTGGACGTGATTAATGATTCGGTTCCAGAAGAACCTCAGGTACCTAAAATTGTTCAAAATGATGAGATCTCACTAAATTATGTCATGAATCATATAATATGGAACCAAAACGAAGTCAACATTGACGAAACTTTTACATATAATATAGCGATGAATGCTATGAATGACAATGAGAATCAATAACCAAGGATCAATGAAGATTGTCGACAAAGAAATGATTGGCCAAAATAAAAATATGCAAAGAAGCATAATTAGATTTGCTTGCTAAACGAAAGGTTTTTAGACCTATAGTTCGCACACCTGAAGGTGCGAAACCCATTGGGTACATATGGATTTTTGTGCAAAAATCAAATTAAGAATGATGAAATTTTTAGATACAAAGCAGATTTGGTTGCTCCAAGTTGTTCACAAAACCTTGTATTGATTTGTGAAAAAAACATATTCACTAGTATTCGATGCAGCAACATTACAATATTCAATTATCCTAGTGACACAACAAGGTTTGCATTTACATCTAAATGGATTATGTTACAACCTATTTGTATGGTTCTTTTGAGAATCATAATTATATGAAAATCCCTTAAGGATTTTATTTGCCCAACAAGACAAATTCTAATGTGGTTTATTCAATAAAATTGAACATGCTCTTTTATTGATTAAAGCAATTAAGACGTGTGTGGCTAACCGTCTTATTGAGTACTTATTAAAATAAGGATATAAAAATGATCCTATTTGTTCTTGTATTTATATGAAAAGATCCAAAAATGAATTTGCCATAATTATTGTTTATGTAGATGACATAAACATTGTTGGAACTCCTAATGAGCTCACAAAGGCAATTGATTACTCAAAAAAATAATTTGAGATGAATGATCTTTGAAGGGTAAAGTCTTATTTGAAATTAGAAATTGAGTATTTAAATAAAGGTGTTTTTATACGTGAAGAGGCTTATATAATTAAGGTGCTTAAAATGTTCTAAATGGACAAGTCATGTCCATTATGCACTCCAATAGTTGTGAGGTCGTTAGATGTTGATAAAGACTCTTCTTAGACCTCAAGAAAATGATGAAGAACTTCTTGGTCCAGAAGCACCATATCTTAGTGTCATAGAAACACTAATGTATCTTGCTAATTATATTCGATCTAATATTGCATTTGCTGTAAATTTGTTAAGCAAGATATAGTTCGTCAACTACAAGAATAAAATGGTTTGGAGTAAAACATATACTACGAATGTGAGCTTATTCCATCCAAATGATTCAGATTCATACCAATGGGTTATGTATATGCATGTTATTTTACATATTCTCACAATGTCACAATGGTTGATCACAAACAAGATGTTTGTTCACATGTTGTAGCACAATGGTTTCATGAAGGTATATGAAACAAACCATAGTAGCAACATCGTCTAATCATACAGAATTATGAAGAAAGTTGTGAATGTGTTTGGTTAAGGTCTATAATTCATCATGTGCAAGAAACTTGTGACTATCCCCGACAAAGATGGAATCAACAACTATATATGAAGACAATAATGTATTGTTCAATTGAAAGGATGATATAGATATCCAAAAATTCATTTATGTATGAAGTTTTTGCCAAGAAAAACTTTTGAGCAAATGATTCACAAGTTCAGACTCTGTCACCTTAATGATGTAAGTTTACATGAGAGGGATAAATAGAATATGTGATGGACAATATTGTATTAAAGAATACAGAACATTGTACTGTATTCTCTATTGTTTCTTCTCTATTATTCTATCTGTTTCTCGCTTTATTTTATAACAAAAGCAAAATTTAATCTACCAGGTTCAAACCCGGCACCTGCACACTACTACACACAACTTTCACCACTAGGCTACTTTCACCCCAATAACTATTTATGCATATAGATATGCACCAAGGTTCAAACCCGACACCTGCACACTATTACACACAACTTTCACCACTAGGTTAATTTCACCCCAATAACTATTTATGCATATAGATATGCACCAAGCACACGGCATTCCTGTGATTGAAGGAAGAGAAAATAATTTCATATTTCGTAGGCCCCACTCCTTAAAGGAGAAAAACGAATTTAAAAACAACACATAAAGCAAAATTCAATCTACCAAGTTCGAATACCATACCTACACACTATTGCACACAACTTTAACCACTAGGCTACATGCCATGACATGATTTAACATGCATTATAAGTATTAAAACAATTATACTTCATAAACCATAATTCCTTACATCACTTAAATAATTCTTATAAATACTACAATAACTTAAATCACTCAAATAATAATTATTTCATATTTCATAATTTAATAAACTAATTAAATTAAATAAATCAACAATATTAATCAAGCCATTAATTTTTCCCATGTGTTTTCCTTTATTCTAATTTTTCCCGGGTCTTACACCAATTGTGGGAAAGGTATTATGCCAAGAAACTCACATCTTCAAGTCCAGATTTTTCCAGAGAAAATCAAGAGTATCAAAAATATTTTTTCGATTTCCTTGCTTTGATTAAAGAGGTTAGCTTTCTCCATCTCCATTTTATTTCTTTTATCAATTCCATTTTTCTTCTTTGTTCAAGGATTAAATTTTCTTCACAAAGTTTTTCCATTTCTTCTAATATGATATGTATTTAGGTATTGTATCGTTCCAATTACAACATGAGCATATCTCTTCTCTGCCTATGTTTGTCGTTTCCTGTGAGTTTGATTTCTTGTTGTTTTAGTTGTTGTTTCCTATTGTGCATCAAATATATTTGTTCATGTTTGCATGAGCCACTGCTGTCGACTAGAGACTATTGGGATAACCTTTTCCCCTGTCCTAATAAAATATTTTAGGTTGTTTGTTAAGCAAGCACTAAAAACACATTTGTAATGAATTGAACAAAGTAGTTATGCATTGGTTGTTATAGATGATTGGGTACTTACTTATGCACCAACAAGAAATAGGGCTTTCGGGCAACCTCTATCTTCACACAATAACTTAGGTTTTCTCTAAACAAAGCTTTCACGCAGTGCTAACAAGTTCAACTCAATTGTTCAAGTAATTACTCACTTTTTGGTTCTAATCTATTTTTGTTGTCATAATTGTAATGTCTTTTTACAAGATTTCATCATTGCTTCTATTTAGATTTTTTTTCCCTCTAAAAACCATTGCTCAATATCTTATTTTGAAAGTATCAATATACTAGGACATTAACTCAGAGAGTATAATATTATCATGAAGATTCTTTGTTTCACTCCTTCCAGATGTAACATCTTAGCCAGATATTACTTATTTAAGTAAAATCTAAACTATAATAAGTATAAATTGACAATTTATGAATAAACTTCTTTCCCAAACTGTGGTGATGAGTTCAAATTTATGCCCTCATTTAATGTTTAAATTTGGAGATTTAATGATGAAGGATTATCTTGTTTCCTTTTAGAGTTATGAATATGGTGAAGTGGTTTAAGAAAGCTTTTTGAAAATTCGCACTGGACATTAAGATAGCATGTTATCTAGATGTGAAGGTTCATTTCTCAAGCTCATGAAAGGAAGAGGAGAGTTGGATTCAAGCTTAAACACACACGGCAATAACAACACTTAAAGAGCAAAATGAAAGAAGAAATAATAAAAATGGAAAGAATAGAAGATGAAGAATGGAAGAAGCACGCCACTCATAGGGGGGATCTAGGCCAACTAAACCCTAGAGACGAGTGATGGTGTCGCCACTTGCAAGCAAGATAAAGCAAAGGTGAGTTCACTTCTAGGAAGGAGAGCTCACGAAAATTGGTGGTTGAATGCACAAAGTTTATAACAAAATGATCAACCCTTTTACAAGACAAGGAGCACCCTTTAAATAGGAGTTCATAGGGGTCCTTTAGCAAATACAAAAACATGAAAAAGGATTAACTAGCAAACCCTGAACCTAATGTGAGAGTGAGTCTTGGCCAAGTGAAGGGAAATGATTGGTGGAGGCATTCCCATGAGGATTCTAGGCCAAGAAAGGAAGGAGACCAAGTGAACTTCTAAGGAATAAACCGCAAAGGCAAAAGGAGACAAGGTACATGTCTACTTTTGCTTTTGCTTTATGCTTTTGGCTTTCCTCTCTCTTCCACTTCATCCAAGTGCTCAAATCACCAAGTGCCACCTAGCCATGCTCTACTTTCTCTTAATTACCTACAAAACAAGACAAACAAGAATTAACATGTTGGTTTAAGTTAATCTAATCTTGATCAAAGGTCAACTTTGGATCAAAGTCATAAAGTCAACCAAAATAAGTCAACTAAAAACCAACATAGGGAATTCAAACTAAAGTAATGCAAAACAAAGATAAAGGTGATGGAATAAAAGACTCCCCTCTAGACATGCTTCTAATGATTCTTCTTGAGGGAGCTTCTAAGGAGGTGGTCATGCCTTCATCATCCTCCCCTTCTTGGAGAGAATTCGACCACGAATTCTTAATCCCTACATCAAAAGGAGAAAGGTCACAAACATTGAATGAATTACTTATGTTGTAGCTTGGGGGTAAGTCTAACTCATAAGCATTGTTGTTAATTCTCCTAATGACTTGAAAGGGGCCATCCCCTCTAGGGAGGAGCTTAGACTTTCTTTGAGTAGGGAATCTCTCCTTTCTCAAGTGAAGCCAAACCCAATCTCCCTCTTGGAAGATGACTTCCTTTCTTCCCTTATTACCATCCTCTTGTTGTTTCTTAACTCTCCTCTCGATGGTTTCCTTGACTTGTGAATGCAAGTCTTGGATGTACTTGGCTTTGACCTCACCATCTTAGCAAGTCCATGCCTCATGAGTGGGAAGGGGAAGGAGGTCTAAGGGAGTTAGGGGATTGAACCCATACACAACCTCAAAAGGGAATGAGAAGTAGTGGAATCCACAACCCTATTGTAGGCAAACTCTATGTGGGGAAGAAGTTCCTCCCACTCTCTAATGTTTTGCATTATCATACATCTTAGCATTTGCCCTAGGGTTCTATTAACCACCTCGGTTTGGCCATCACTTTGGGGATGGCAAGTGGTGGAGAAAAGAAGCTTGGTGCCAAGTTTACCCCACACGGTTCTCCAAAAATAGCTTAGGAACTTGGAGTCCCTATCACTTACAGTGGACCTAGGTAGGCCATGTAATCTTACCACTTCCTTGAAAAAAATATTTGCAATATAAGTTGCATCATCAATCTTATGGCAAGGAATGAAATGGGCCATCTTAGAGAACCTATCCACCACTACAAAAATGGAATCCCTACCTAAGACAAAATCCATAGATATGTCAACCTAAGGCTTGGAAGGGATAGACAAGGGAGTGTAAAGACTATGGGGTTGGACTCTAGACTTGGCTTTCATGCATGCTATGCAACTTTTGCAATGCCTATCTACATGCTTCCTCATGTGAGGCTAATAGAAATGTTCATTCAAGACTTCCAAAGTCTTGTTTGGTCCAAAATGCCCCATTAATCCTCCCTCACGTGCCTCTCTAATGAGTGAGGCTCTTAAGGAACCTTGGGGAATGCAAAGTCTCTTACCTTTGAAAAGATATTGATTGAGAAGGTAAAAGTCTTTGAAGCCCCTTGGTGGCTCTCACTAAGAATGGAGGAGAAATCAACATCCCTGGGATACAATTCCTTAATATGATCAAAACTAAGAAATTTAGTTTCAAGAATTGAAGGAAAGGGAATGCCTTCTTGAAAGTGCATCCGCCACAATGTTAGCCTTTCCTTGCTTATGTTTGATCACATATGGGAATTGCTCTAAGAACTCTACCGACCTAGCATGTCTCTTGTTTAACTTGCCTTGGATTTTCAAAAAGTTGAGTGACTCATGGTCACTATGTATCACAAACTCCTTTGAAAGAAGATAGTGTTGCCAAGTTTGCAAAGTTCTCACGAGAGCATAAAGCTCTTTGTCATAGGTGGAGTAGTTGATGTGACTCCCCTTGAGTTTCTCACTAAAATAGGCTATGGGGTGCCCTTCTTGGACAAGCACGACCTCAATGCCTACATTGGATGCATCACACTCAATTTCAAAAGTTTTAGAGAAGTTAGGGAGGGCTAAAAGTGGTGCATTGATCAATTTTTGTTTTAAAGTTTCAAAAGCCTTTTTTTGATCTTTGCCCATTTATAGACCACACATTTCTTGAACAATTCATTGAAAGGGGTGGCTATGGTGCTAAAGTTTGGCACAAACCTCCTATAAAAACTAGCCAAGCCATGGAAAGACCTAAGCTCACTTACATTCTTTGGGGGAGGCCAATCCTTGATGGCCATCACTTTTTCTTGGTCCACATGGACCCCATGTTGATTTATTTTGAAACCTAGGAAGATCACATGATCC
>Ga0209589_1002967_pt1 | contig 29612 bp, 11 predicted proteins | sample CowpeawhiteBW_FD_187525 | JGI IMG/M metagenome (GOLD analysis project Ga0209589, IMG submission 187525) | Root nodule microbial communities of legume samples collected from California USA - Cow pea white BW (SPAdes) (version 2) | ecosystem: Host-associated > Plants > Roots > Nodule | place: USA...
AAAAAAAAAAATTTTTTATATATATATATATATATATATATATATATATATATATATATATATATATATGTATGTATATATATAATCTTTATACTACTTCTATACACATATGATTAGTATAATTATTTATTAGAGATTATCAATTAAATTTTATACATTAAATACGAAGAATATTCAATAATAAAAATATTTATATTATGTTAATAATAAATATGTTTTATTTTAAAAATATTTATATTCCTAAGATAAAACTATTATAACTATTTTTAAATAATAGTATTTTACAAAATAAAATTAAAAAATTTTATTTTATTAAATGACTAAGTAATTAAATCTTGTAAAAGAAAAAAAAATAGTATACAAAAAAATTAATTTATTCAAAATAATATTATGTTATAAAATTAAAATATAATATATTAAGTAATCAAATAATTTGAAGAGTTAAATATATTTTTGGTTCAAAAACTTCTATGTGAAAATTGAAATTAGTCAATCTTAAAAAATTTTGTTCAATTTAGTTTCTCAATTCTAGAAATGCTTAAATTTAGTCTTTTTAACCAAGTTTTCTTAAGTTTATTTTGACGTTTCGAATGCATCTCTTAACTATTAATGAAGCAAAAATGTGTAAAAATGTGTCAAACGGTGTAAACAACTCAAATATTATTATAAAACGTGTTTGAACCTTTAAATAAATTTAATAAAATTTGGTTAAAATGACACATTACTAAAATTAGGAGATTAAATTTGACTAAAATTTTAAAAAAAGACAAATTCTAATTTTCACTAAAAATTAAGGAACAAAAACACATTTAATTCTAATTTAAATCATGACAATGAGTTGAATTTGTGGAACAATTTTAATTAAGGTCCTGTATTCAACTCATGGAATGAATCATTGCAAAAGATGTATGCTTGGAATTTTCTCTTTCATATTCCACTAACAAGTGACATCTATTAAATAAGGAGATGAACAAAGGTCATTTACTTAATCAATGTAATTTCTTCCAATCACATTGCATAAATTTCATATGAGGAAAGTGGCATAACGCTATTTGTTTTGAAGTATAAGAATTAATCCGAAAAAATTTATTCATGTACTTAAACCCTCAATTTTGAGTTGAACAAGAACATAAAATAGAATCATGTTCGATTCGCATCACTTCTTCTTACCACCCCTTTACATTCCTTGTGCAATGCTGAATTACTTTAACAGAAAAATAAAAAGTGAAAAATGAAAAGAAAAGAAGAACCTTTTTTTGTGATGTGAAGTCCTCCAAATAAACATGTACAGGTTGTGCTTTATTATACAGCGTGGCCCCACCCATTCTTGCACAGATTGTTTTTAAGCTGAGCTTCGGACGACAATAATTGTTATCATAATTATGTTAGTCAATCACTTTATTTGTTGGAAACTTCATATTCATCGTAGATAAAACAATTTCAGATTTTACAAGTGGATGAAAATCGCATTTTATAAATTGATTTTGTAAAGTTGAGTTATGTTAAAATTAATTTATTAATATGATTTTAGAGTTATGAGTATTAGTTTATTATACTGAAATTTGTTATTTATTGAGTCTATGTCATCCGATATTAGATCATTTATTAATGTTTAGTCTCACGCTTAATATAGATATGTCTCGTCGTGAGGGTGTATGTTAGAAATTTCACATCGACTAATACGATTTTATAATATATAAGTGAGTCTAAATCTCATCTTACAAGCTGGTTTTGTGATATTGAGTTTAAAATTCACTTCTTAACTTTATTTCTAAAATATATGGAATTACTCAACCGTACAAATTCATTTTATTTTTAATTGATCTAAGATCTCCAAAACACATCTTTATGAAGTATATATATATATATATACCTCAAACATGAAATTCGATGTTAATGAGTGATCCAATAACTCATGACACCATAAGCTCAACTACCAATAAATCTCATTAAAATTTATTATTTTAAAAAATAAATTTTAAATTTAATTTAATCTTACAAAACTGAATTATTAAAAGAGATTTTGATTCATTTATATAGTATAAATTCGTCTTGAATATAATGATTACATTTTTGTTATTAATAATCTCCACGGTTATAATAAGATGATTCGGTGTATGAAAACACCATTCTATTATGTTACCTTTTAGACTTAAGAATGATATTTTTAAGGCACAGAAATTTGTACTCCTGTTGTGAACATTTCTGCATAAACACATTGAAAAAGTTGAGTGGAAGTTCTGAATTTAATTAAGAATTGGTATAGAAACATGTTTATGAAATGTGCATTGCACATGGTGATTCATGTTATCGCAGGTTTCACAGGTTTCACATTACAGGCTTTTGAATAGATAGGAAAAGTAAAGTTTAGAGTGGTTTTATGAGCAGATAAGAATATAACTTTACTTCTCACTAATTCAACAATTCATCAGTGGTCCACCATGTCTACTCAGTTTTTATAACTTTGTCTTTTTCTTACTGCTTCTACTTTCATCACAAATCTTCACATCATTGGTTACACCCTGTTTGCTTCTTGTTGAAGAGTTGTTTGGAATAAAACATCAAAATGTCATGTATGTCGACCATGACAAGGATTCATTAAAATAACATGTTTTGATGTGATATTATTATAGATCAGGAATACAACTTAATTCATACCAATTAGTTTATTATAAATTTAATTAAAAGTGAGTCAACTCAGTATAGATAAACAAATAAGTTAAACTTTTAAATTATCAAACTACATTTTAATCTTAAAAAAATTAAAATATGTCTACCTACATAATTAAAAACAGTAAATAATCATAAAAAATTATAAATAATAAATAATTATAAAAAGTTACAAAAAATTATTGATAATAAATTACATACAATCAGACTCAAATATAATTAACTTATAAATTAAGTAAATCAAATTTAATTTGATCAATACTAAAAAAATTATATCTTTACAGTTTAATCCGACTTCAACCCGTCATCGGTCTAACTAACTCACACATTTGAACTTATTTTAACAACCTAAACACCACCATTGATATATTCGTAAGAAAGGAAAGCAAGTTAATGTTCTATGATAAATTCAAAATGTAAAAATAAGAAAATTACGAACTATCATGATACATTTTTTTTTCTAAAAAATCATTAAGGAAAGATTATATAAATGCCACTTCAGTACAACTTACACAAAAAGATTAACATTACTTTTAATTAAAAACCTCAATAAATTAATTTATGAGGTTTTTTCCAAATTAAATTATTCACATCACAAGTTTATTAAGAAACTTTAGGAAAAGTAATATTAAATTTATAAAAAAAAAGTTGAATGAAAAAATAATGGTATGAAAAGGGAAACAGCTGTCGGCACAGCGAGATGGGGAGATTGATGGTCTCTGAACATCCAATACATGCAAAATAAATACGTATTGGTGATCTCATCCTCTCAAAGATGGTAAAAATATTTAATTGATTTGTTCAATTTGAAAGATGCGAAGGAAGTGTAAGTCATGTTTCGTTGTTGGCTATGGTCACACTTTAATTAGTTTTGTTTTGTAGCTGGGTTTTGGACCACAACGAAAATGACAATCCTTATTCTCCTGTGTCTTCATGCTGAGATAAATGGTGCTTCTGTACACCGAAATGATGCGATGCTGTTATCACATGAAAGAATGAAGAGTCTATTACGTACCTCACCAAGGTTGGAGCCATTGTTGGTTTTGAGTTAAAGACAAAGATGGTAAATGGGTAGGGTCCCATGAAGCTGCTTCTAATTTCTGGACTATTAGAGGGGGTCACCACGTGATGACTCAAACCCTCCTTCTACACCACTTTTTTCACTTATTTATTTATTCCTTCTTTCACCTACTTTGCTGCATGCTTTCATTCTTCTCTCTGTTGCTCTCTCACTCCCTTAATATTCAACCAATGAAGCATCACTTTGCTTTTCTTTTCTTTCTTCTCCTTCTTTCCTCCTTCCTAGTTTCTGCTCGTCTCCTTCAACCACCCAAAGGTGAACTATATGACATGCTATATTATATTATATTATATTATATTATATTATATTCTATATTATTATATTTCATGTATTTGTCTTTCTTCACTTGATGTAGGTGAGAAGGAAGTGGAGGTCCATGATAACGCTATTTCTCGGTCATCCTTTGAGCTAAATGACAATATGGAAGAAGTAAGAATATTTTAACCTATCTCAATCTCCATTTGCATGTTGCTTTCTCATACACACAGTTTAAAACCAAACTGAACCTGTTTACCATGAATGATTGCCTTCATTGCCTGTAAAATACTTCCCGTTTATATTTCTATTCTCATTTTTAAATATAACAATGTATTGGGTTCTTTTAATTTGTTTTCGGTTTTCAAAAGTTATTACGAAAACTAGAGAGAAGAGAGGAATTCTGTTTTTTGTTTTCACTTTCTGTTCTCTATTTTTGTACAAACTTTTTAAAGAAAGAAGATTGAAAACAGGAAATGTTTCTCCAAACCAAAGGCCAATAATTTAATTGCTTTCTCTAATTGGATGTGATTTCATACAGTTAATGGGTTCAGAGGAGTGCTATGTGAAGGATGAAGGGTGCAGTAGCAGAAGGATGATGGTGGATGCCCACTTGGATTACATCTACACGCAACACCACAAGCCTTGAATTAATTGGACTTCAACTTTGGTTCCAAGGCAGAGTATTATTAAGTACGAGTCCCTAATATAAAAACCAATAAAGCAAGCCTTGTTCTGTTTTTCCGTGATTCAAGTTGTGCCTGTCACTGAAATGAAAAAGGAAATAATTAATTACATAACATAATGTTTTCAGGATATACGTTTTCCAAGATGTACATTCACAAATCATATATTCCTGCATATCTGTGAGTAGACAAGACCATCTTGGTCACTTTGCCCAAACAAATGTTTTTTGTCTTTGAATCATTGTGTAATTTTAATTTCCCAGTAGTGTTTATCGGTTCCAAGTCCACCTATTGAGTTTCTCAAATGTAGTAATTATGCAATTTAAGTCTCTTGCACACATAGTACATTAGCATTTTGTTTCAAAAACCTTGTTAGACATCACTACAAAATGTTAACATCCCAGTAAAGTTGACAACTTAAATTTTCATTAATCACATGTCACCACTTGAAAAGTCTGAAAGCAAAAAAAAAACATACAACAAATAAACAAATATTGTAAAATTCGTTCAAAATGGAAAAATTAAAATTAAGAAATAAAATTGCACGAATAGAATACTCAGTTACCGAAAATACAATATAAAGTATTTTCGATGTCAGCACTCTCGTGACCATGAGTGAATCGAATTTCAGTGACAAGTTCATTTACTCGTGTTTGACAAGTTCATTTACCGAAAATACAATAATATAGCCCTTGATATAACTTGTCACGAAATTGGAACACTTGAACCTTTTCTTTTTAAGGAAGGCATACAATTAGGATACCTTATCCCTCTAGAAGCCCAAATTATAATTGTTGGACCTAACGGAATTTTTTGCACATGACCAATGAAATAACCAGTTGTTGTTACATATTGGCACAAGCACCACTAGTCCAATCTTAAGGGGAACAAGTTGAAATATGCAGCCGATAGGTTAGAAAAACAACATAAAGTACCAATAAGGTATCAGTTATTGAGTGTATTTATGACACGACCTAATTGAAATAGTTTAACTAACTGATTAATAACAAGATTAGCACCTGGATGACTAATGAATCATCTCCAATAAACATTTTGATATTTTGTCAATGAATTTGGTCACAAAGAAACACATCAGCTCACATGCGACTCGGTCACAATTAAAAAGTGTGCAGAAAGTAATGCAAAAAAAGATAACTTAATATCAACTCTTGTGCAACAAGTAACATGTAGAAATTTGGCAGTGGCAAAAATAAATGACAGCAAAACGCAAATTATTTGCAGAAATTTCTTGCACAAAAACGTATAGATGCTGTGCGAATATCATTCTAAGTACATAATTCGCCAACTAAATGCTAGGGGTGAAAAGGCGTATTTACCTAGCAGAATCAACATTAAATAATAAAGGCTCCGCATTCGATTAGGAAAGGTACATCTTTCTTCTTTATTGAAAACCAAAAAAATGAAAAACTCAGTCAGTTCTCTGCAAGAAAAATATAAATCAACATTCACCATTGTTCATAGAAATGAAATTTATAACATTAGGAAAGCAATGTCCCGGTAGAAAGTAACACTGCAATTCCGAAACCCCTTGCGTGGGACAGGGTGTAAGGAAAACACATAAAAGGTAATCAGAATAGTTGAAATTCATATGATACAGAGAATGCCATCCAATATTTGGGATAACTACTACGACCACACTGCTTTGCCCCATATTACAACCAGATGTTGTTTAAAAGGCACAAATCCACTTCAATAAGCAAAATGAAGTAATGCAACCGCATCAATGAGCAAAAGTTGAGGTGCAGAAGCTAACGCACTATATATACTTTGAACACTAAGGAATATCCTTTTCGTTCCTGAGTGCAAAAGAAACTAAAGAAAACAAAAAAAAAAAGTGCACAAAATTCGTTTGACAGCTCTAGAAACCAATTAGAAAACAATGAAGCATTAAGAGCCACCAGATTTGATTAATTCAAAGTAAACCTTAGTTCCCTCACCTTCAAAGTTCTTGCTGCAACAGAGCTCCAATGTTAACTTGATTTTAATCCTGTCCCTGTAAAATTTAACAGGTCCAGACATTATCAGCAACAAAAGTCCTTCGATTTGAAGAAAGCAAATAGTGGGGTAAAAGAAAATAACAAAACAGGTTTTTTTAACTTGAGAAACAGAGAACCTAGGACAATCATTTTAAATGATCTGGTAACAGGGCAAGTTAACTTTCAATGCTCAACTGCCACTGATATACCAGAGCATAGCAACCAAAAATTTAAGTAGACACCGTCTTTCAAATAGGAAAGGTGTGTTACATTGAACTTAAACAAGAAAACCTCGTTTCTGTCCACATATATCAAGTAATAAGTCTTACCATCTCAGGGACACTTGAAATCAAGTTATCTGATAAGCAATTTGCATGAATGATGGGACCCCTTCCAGTACTCATATCTCCAGTTCCCATCTCACTGCTGCTATTAGAGTTAGCAAAGTAAACAGCTCCTTTGAACATCCATTCCCCACTTTCCTCATAGTAAAAATCTTCAAATAGCTCACCGCACAACACGCACAAGCATTGGTTTTCATCTGCTACAGCCATAGCATCCTCTTGACTTCTGTCTGCTTCATTGCCATATGTATTTACAGAATCAGCCTCATTCTCTGATACATATTCAGCCTTGCCAACAATCCAGTCACTTGACTTAAGATACCATCTCGTTGCCTTAGTTAAACCATCCTCTTCTCTATCCCTTGTGGCATGCCACTCCAAGTGTCTATTGAACTGTTTTTGGAATCTGAGTCTAAAGCCACAAATGCTGCAATGATGTGGAAGATCATCAAATAATCCACTAATTACAGACGAATGGAATTCTCGTAATACATCATGCTTAAACTCAAAGCCAATGAGATTTACAACTCCTGGACTGGTTGATTCACACAAAGATATGGGTGTTCTTGCAGTGTCATCAACCTCATCTTTGATTGAAGGAACTGGAACAGCTGCAGAACCAGAAACTGAGGCCACAGGCAGAGAGTTACCGGTGGTAATGCTATCGCTTTCTTCTTCCAATCGAGTCAGCAACTCAGAGGGCACCTTAGTTGTTGATTCTGTTTCTGCAGATATCAAGCCTTTTGCAACTAAAGAGCTTAAAAGGTTGGCAATTGGATTTAAGCTACTATTGGTATCAGTTGTCTGGGCAGAGGCACTGCTGACATTAGAGGAAGCAGATGGTAAAGTAGATAACCTAGGTGGTTGTCCAGCCTTTCTTTTAGGCATTTTTGAAAGAGCAGATGAATTATCACCAGAAGGACCTAATGAAGATGGTAATGCAATTGCGGACACTGAAGAAATTACTGTGGCAGGGGAAGGGCCACCTGCTCGTGAAGGCCGAACACCTAATCGAGTTGGAAGATTCCCTGTACTCATGCTACTTTTAGTTTCTCTGGCTAAAGGAACCTTGGACACAGGTGGCTTCTCAGTCTTAACAGTAACCTCATTGTGAGAAGTGCCCAATTGTTGCTGATGCCTTGCCTGAAAAGTCGTTGAAGAGAATGGACCCTGCAAATTTTTCAATTGTGATCTTTGTAAGTGACAATCCTGAATATTAGGAGGAAGAGCAGTTGAAGAATCTTTAATATAGTGGCTTGTAGACCTCCCCAGAAATTCAGATGCCTTATGTGTCTGGGAAGGTCTTGCTCAGCCAAATTTTGCACAGGATGAATAGTGCACACTTACTGGCGGTGATGGAGACCTCCGCTGCAAAGGTGACTGCCCTGAAGGATTTTCAGCTCCCAAAGAATGAAAGGGTCCTGCAATTCCTGGCAATCCTATGGTTGCACTTGACAGGTATGGCCGATTCTCCATCCTGGCAATAGAGGCATTTGTATTGGACGGTATGGCACCAAGTGTGGACACAAATCTGCTGGAGTGACCAGCCTTCCGATTCAACTCATCAGTAGAATGCTGCTCTTGCAATTGCCATGATAGTGATGAATGATGCTGAGATGCAGGAAATTGTTTCTTTTCATTGGCTTGAGATTCAATGCCTATTTCTCTATCAGCATTTACCACAAAAGCATTTCTGACTTGGATGCGATCTTCAACTTCCTGCAAACAATATATATATATAAATATACACAACAATTAATGTGCATAGCTACATAATGCTAACAATGAAAAATGGCCAAGAAAAAACCAGGATTACTGTATTAATTGGTCAGTAATTTAAGGATCTGTGTTTCTAGGGATTTGGAGTTTAACTGACAATTAGAAAATTAGGATCGGGTTATTTGGGTCCCAGAGTCCTGGATATGTGATTCCTATTCTAGATACAACTTCATTTATTTTTCTTCTTTTTATTAGGATTTTAAGAGTCCTATAAGCTTGGGTTGTGTATCAACTAGAGTGTCCTGGCCACCTGCAGTTTGTTCCTCATTTATACTCTCTTCGGGCTTTATCTCTAATCAATGTAGGACTTGGCCTTTTCCGAACGTATTTTGCATCATTTTGATACCCAAATCACCAACTACTACCAAGCTTACCAAATTCTCATCATCAGCGGTCCAAGCATCTTTGCTCAAGCTGCTAACAACAGATGTACCGTGACCAGTCAAGCCAGAGTTCATCTCATCCCATGTGTACTCCTCTTCCTCAGAATTTTTCCAGCTATTTGAGATCACATTGCTCTGTATGCTAGTTATGTTATGTGCCGGTTGATGATGTGCATCCAAAACCATGGACTTTGGTGCATCGGTACTTGAAAAACTATACTTGAGACTCAAACCATTTCTTTGTCCAGGCATGGTCCCCGCAACAACACCAGATTTGTTGTACCAACCTTTGTCATGTCCAGACTCAGTCACCCTACCACCAGGTCGGCTGATACCCAAGCCTAAATTCCTTGAAACATTGGAACCAAAGTCATTGCTTCCATAGGATGCACCAGTGCTCTTTTCTGGAGCAGAATCATTGAATGCATCTCTTCGAGCACGAGGATCATTCTGCATTGTAGATTAGCACATTAAATCATGACAACTGACAGTGAATGGAATAAGGGGAAAGAAACTTTACTTCACATGAATTGACGCTAACTGTAACATTAGGATCCACCCATGGTCGTAAAACACCTAAAGTTCTACCAGGCATCTCTTGGTCATCATTTGAGTTTGAAATTGCTCCAGTCATATCATCAACTCCTTTAGTCTTCAAGACAGAAAAAGTAGATGCCAAAAGAATTAAGCACTAGGGATGTGAAATAAGAAAGGATATGACAACTAACATGTAAAATGTCTTTTGCTATAACAGTTAAATTATTAGCTCTGCAAGGCAATCATTGTATGGATAATATCTATAGAACAGTGACAGTTAGCTCTAAGAAACCCATCCCAACCGGGGGAAGAGTTCAATGTTTCCAAGTTAATGCAGCCAAGCTAGAGTTGGTTGACTAGATGTATAAAGTCAAGTTGTCTACGATATCACACAAGACATATTGTCAATCAAAAAAATGTTAATGATAAGAAGAGTTAAAGTTTTTCAATTAATCCATATAATATATCCAAAGCCATTTTCATCATGGAATGAATTCATAATCCAATTCATCACAAAATAAATTCTGTCTTTTGTAACTTGACCTATCCGAACCAATTCAATGTTCTAAAACTTTAAAGGATAAATCAAGGTGCAATCATTTCACACACCCTGCTGGACTGCTGTAGACGTTGTCTTTCTAAATACTTGGGATTAACATGAATACTATGAGGTGGACGTTGTGACTGTGAATCACTCCTGAGTGAAGCAGAAGCAGATGAGCTATTGACTGCAGAAGTGAAGCCCAATTCTTTCTCAATAATCTGAAGGGTCTGAGGAGGAAAGACTCCTTTCCAAGTTCCAAAAAGATGCCTCATACTTTGATGGACTGAAGGATCAACCTGTCTGTATGCTTTGCAGAATACCTAATATGTAAAGGAGTAATTAGAAACTATCAACATAAAAATAGACATCTAAAATCGCAAAGACATGCAGCATTTGAGTACTTGCATAACATAACTACTTAACGTATTTGTCATAGACAAGTACAAGATGATGATTACAAGAGAGGAAAAACGAAATCAACAACAGGCTAAAAAGAAGAATAAATGTCTGACCTCAGGTAGCCTGGCAGCGAAGTATTTTATATAGTCCCGCCCAATATTCTTAACAATACTGTCTAAAAGATAAAGTGATGGCAGCTTTTGATCACTAGGAACCTGGAAATTCATTAACTCAACTAATGAAAAAAGACCCTTTTTCAGTATTACAAAAAGAATAATGACCAAAGAGCAAGAAAAAGACAGCTTGCGTGTGTAAAGTAACAGAAACCAATAATATTCTACTCGCACTTGGAAAATAGCAGTAAATAAAATGAAAATCTAGAAATAGTATATCAACAGCAATTGGATCTAAAATTACATAGAAGTTTCACTAAAATGTCACAACTGTCCAAAATTGTTAGTTACTTCATTCCTTAGTTCTAGTTCCTCTAACAGTCAAGGTCTCATAGTAAGGAGACAAATAACAAAAGTAAACAAACACAAAAAACAGGATAAACATTTTTATTGGTCATTTTGATTGAACAAGTGCAACATATAACAAAAGTCTTAACAATGTACAAGATGTATTACAGCATTTTTTTTGGAAACTCAGGAAATATGAAACGTCTCCATTCCTATAAAAAGAATGTGATATTCAACCTCCAAGATTAAATTAAATACCAATGGTTCCTTCCACTATTTGATTCAAATTGATTTTAAAGGGATACATCTCTGTTATCATAAATTACATGGTACATGTAAGTCGCTCAATCAAAGCAAATCTACAAGTAGAAAAATGAAATGATAAAATTACAATGTCTTTGGCTATACAAATTCTGTCTAAAATATAACACCCCGCCACCCCACCCAAAAGGAAAAAAAAAAAAAAAAAAAAAAAAAAAAAAAAAAAAAAAAAACTAAAAAGAAACAACTAGAGAGGTAAAACTTGAAACGATGCATTGGCTCATGATCTACAAAGTGAAAAATACTGTAAAAGTACAATGTATATTACAAACATTGGAAATGGAAACAGGGAGACAGAGGGAGAACATTTATGAGATTGGCAACAGTGAAATGTTATGCCTTGGCTCACATAACGTGTTCACTTAAATTATTTTAAAGATTCATCTCCCCCTGTGCATACTTGGTCAAGAAAATACCAGGTCAACTGTGGTGAACCACTCTCTAATGATGCTGCCTGTCTGTTGCTAATGATTACCAAACCGCCATAATCTTGCAGATTGAAGAATGATAGCCTTTTCAAGTTTATTTTTATTTAGATTGCAGGGCTTCATATACGCCAATCGTTGAGTGGACCAATGAAATGAAATTGGAAAATTATAATAAAGCCCATATCTCCAAACATGTTTTTCTCTTCCCATGGCAACTGCAACTCTTTCCCCAATCACCAGACAACTTCTACAACAGTAATAACACTAAAGAATCACATTTCATTAATAGCAAACATTACAATACTGCCGCTTTCTCGGAAAGACGCTGTACCACACCACAAAGCATAAGAAATGACACAATTTATCACAATATCAGGAACCCGGTTTCCTTTTCAATTCCAAGTATGTTACAACAATTTTCTATCAGGATCACCAACACAATAAAAATTCCTTTCCTTTTCTATCCGTTCAATTCAATCAGCAATTGGCAACGTATCCCTAACAAAACAACAATTGAACAGAGAAACAGCTGCACAGTACTATAAACTAAGTTCACCTCTAGAATGTTAGCACAAACAGTTGCTGCAATGGCCTTCTCCGCAGCTTGGTTCTCCCCTGCAATGATAGTCAAGTTGGTAATTATCGGTTTCGAGTTGAAAGTAAGTTCTGCAAGAGCTGCCTTATACTGAGTAACAAGCTCCTGAAATGGCAATGGCTGGGGCTGATAACCGCCACCTCCAGCACCACCCCGGCGACCAAAATCATTGCTTTCAACGTCTCTTTCGTTTGTTCTAAACCTTGCAGACGGTAACGTCGTAACCCCAAAAATCATTTGTAGCTGAGGAAACTGTCTCGCACCAGAATTCGGAACCCGATCCAGCTCTTCCATCAATCGGGGCTTCTTCGGCCCTGGCTCTCGCGATCTATCGAACGGTCTACGCGAGTTCTCCATGCCCGCCAAATCAAACGCCCAACAACTAAACAAAAATAAACCCCAATCCTAACCCTAATTTATATACAATTGCGCGACAAAGATGTATAAACTAGATTACAAGATGAAAGTTGCTTCGCTGTTATTGTATTATTTACATCAAATCAGAACAATCGAAATAAGCGAGGAAAAATTACAAAACTGAAACAAAAAAAAAAAAAAAAAAAACAATTCTACATTGTACAACGATAACAGAAGCAAAACCCTAATTTCAGTTAGTACAATAAGAAGAAGAGGAGCGGTAGAACAGAGAGGGTTGAGGAGCCTTGAAAATTTGTTCTTGGGTGCGTAAAGAGGAAAAGAAGGGTTGGAAATTCGATAGGGAAGAGATGAAATAACAGTGTAAGAGTAAAGCTGGTTTTTCAGACAACGCCTCGTGATATTTTCTCATGTTTTTCAAGGAGGAGGCTATTTTAAATGGATGGATTTCCTTAATAAATTCTGCTTTTGTCCTTAGTTTGACTCCAAAATCTGTTGTTTTTTCTTATTTTATGTTTGATGGGACACTTACCAAGAGGTACGTGAGTGATACCATCTTCCAAATATGGTGAAAATGGTGGGTTTTTGAGTTTAAAACTACGTGTGACATGGTGCGTGATCGGAAGAAAATATCAACAAGTGCAACCAGATTACTACTAATTTTAAATTTCTTTTAACTTTACTTTTTTGTAAATTTTAAAATCGTTTGAGATATTGTTTCTTCCAAAAAAAAATCTTGTTGGGATAGAAGTAGATACAAAACTAAAATATACTAGCATTGTGTTTTCTTGTTAAATCTATATTAGAAGATTTCGAACGGATAAGATTAGCAAGGTGGCATATACCATGATTTTCTTTTTTTCACATGCTCTTCAACAAACCTTCAATTCATTTTGTAATTGAAAGGTCTTTTTATAAGCTTGATGTTAAATCTTATATAATAGTTATATAGTTTTAATTATTAGGGTATAATCACTTTTCGAAATTATCATAATTATAGAAATTGAAAGTTGTATATCAACGAATAAGTTGTTTATGTGGTGGAACATGTGGTATAGTACGTTGCTAAGTCACAATATGAGAAACTAAAATGTTTACACCACTTATAATCTTAATTACAAAGTTTAATTTCTGAGTGATGTAGTAGTATCTAGCACTTTCATGACAAAAAAGAAAAATAGTTTCACCGCTAAAAGAACTAACAAGTAACTTATTTTTATGCATATGAACCTTATTTGTGGGATCTCCAATTACAAAGGTTGGTTACCATCATGATGAAAATCACCCAAAGGGTTGTGACACGAGCCAATGGCAAGACCCAAAAGCTTTCTAAAAATGTAAAATAGGAATAGAAAATGTGTATAGACTTAACCTGTTTCTATTTGTATATAGAAGTTTAAATTGGGCTTGTATTTTTGGGCCCTTGTTTTTGTGAGATAATCTATTTAGACATTTAGGTCAATCTTCAAATACCAACCAAATGGATTAGTTGTCTTCTATGATCCAATCTTCTCATAGGCCAACACAAACGCACAAGCCAACTTGTACAACAGCCCAACAAGATGCCTTTTATGATTGGACCAAGCCAAAACGCAACCCAATTCCCACCCAGTTGCCTGAATGCATTATTCTCCTAGGTTTCTCCTTGACAAATACATGTGTAGTCCAATACACACCAACTTAAGTGTATTATCCTCTTTAGGCCAATTTACGTATACTGATAAGTGCCAAAAATCATGAAAGATTCATAGAGAACTTTGGCACTTTTGTTTGTAAATCGTGTTATCTCATATTGATTCTCCCTAAATCTAAGATAAATGAGTTTCAATTACATGCTTCCAAGTTTTGACTTAAAGAAATCACGTGATCCCTATTTTGTGTAATTTTTAGGTAAATTAAAGTAGAAGGAGGAAAGAACACGAGAAGAGTGAAAGGAGAAATCAAGAAACAGATAAGAAACTTTGCAGGGTCGCTCAAACCAAAGCAATTGCGCCCAAGCAAGAGCTTGGGCCGCCAATCTCGCCTAAGCGAAGAAGGATCTCGCCTAAGCAAGAGCTTGTGCAGTGGGGATCATCTTTTGCCGCCATTCTCGCCCAAGCGAGATTTGATGCTGCCAATCTCGCCTAAGCGAGAGTTCGTGAAGGAGCTTCTGTAGTTATGTGATTCTCGCTCAAGGTAGAATTGGGTCGCCTAAGCGAGACCCTTTCTTCATGCTGAAGTACTCTATCTCACCCAAGCGAGAGTTCGTGTTGTATATATATTATGGAAATTCATAACTGTAGACCAGCTGGGGAATTTTGGAGAAGAACTACAGACTTGCTGGTGTCAGGTTTTGCCAGGAAGACTTTCAATGTGGGACTTAGACTCACACTTGGATTCCTAACAGCTGGAACTGCGACCACAAGCAGAGCACAGATCATTGGTTTCTTCTTCTTGTTTAGTTCTTAGGATTTGATAGCTACCATGATTGGTTAATCTTCCTCTTTGGGATTGAATGTAATCTACTCGAACTTGGATGTAATTTGGTGAGAGCAGAGCACAGATCACAAATGATATATAGAAAGATATCGATGTATATTTTTTTCATCAAAAATTGAAAAAAAGAATGTGATTTTTTAGTTAAGCTAATATTTCTTCTTTGGAATATCTGCAAAAAAAAAATTCGAATTTTATCCTTTTACTATCATAAATTTTTTTCTTTGAATGAATATTTGTCTCGGGAATTCCAAGTCCTCTTTTCTTTTCTTCTTTTTTCATTTTTTCTATTTCTTTAATAACTACTTTTCTTTTAGTATTGAGATCCTTTATAGATTTTTTTTTCAATGAAAAATTTGTCGACTTTATCTTATTGTTCTGCTCTTAATGCTTGATTTTATCTTATGAATATGTGAGGAATCAATATTCAGGAAACTAATCTTATGAATTTTATACGCGAGGTATTTATTTTAACTGATTTCGTTCCTCGTGAGTTCGACACTCTACTTAAAAATCATTATACTACTTGGTTAGGAACTCAATATACACAATGGTCTCATTTGTTTGCACTTAAGCTATGAAGTCAATGCTTATAAACTTTTGAAATATCCTTAGGTTGCCCGATGTGGGACTTTGTCCCTCCACACATAAAAGATGTTGGAGCATTTCTAGTCATCTCTTGAGTGCATCCAAGAATGCAACATGCCAACCATCATGTACAATTATGTGGTGAGAATCCACACATCATTCACACAATGCTCATGAAGCTTGTGCAAATAAATGCTTGAGGTGAGCTCTACTATGAGACTTGTTTAAGTTAAAGCATAAAAGCTTAATGGCATCTCCAACTTGCTCATTCGGTCTAACCCATGTCAAAAGAGCAAGGCTTTTAACATGTCATATACTGTTTAATGACACCTTATAGATAGCGCTTGTTTCGACAAGTGTTATCTTTATATTTTCCAACAAACAACACTTTTACATAAAGAGTTATCTATGACAACACTTTTTCATCAATAGATAGTGCTTTTTCTAGTCACCAATAAATAGCGCTTGTTTGAACAAGCGTTGTCTATTTTCATTAATAAATAGAGCTATTTTAATCCATCAATAGATGGGTTTTCTGAAACAAGCATTGTGTATTGGTTCGATTATTACTTTTATATAATTTATTTAATTTTTTGTTCATTCCTTATCTTTTTTGTGTTACCTGTAGAAAACATTTATGACAACTATAACAACTAATAAAAAACTAACCAAATATGATTCAGATTGTAGAGTGAGTAATTTCACGGATAGTATTACGTCACCAATGGACAATGATGACCATGTTGATTAATTAATTAATAATTTGTGATTAATGTAACCAACAAGACATGAGCAATTTCACTAAATCCTCAACAAAAACAAACAACATAATTATCGTGACCTAAATGGTTTGAATGATGTTTAAAGTATTTCCAAGTTTTTACATGTTCATTGTACTTGTACTCTGTTATGTTAAAGATTTTCAATTCAAGCCATCCATCACCTTTCTAAATATGCTAACTAATTATATTATTTTACTCACATGCCCATACAATACCTTTGAACTTGAAATCAAGCAAAATCGAAATGAAGGGGCATTGAAATTCTTACATAATCACACAAAACTTAATGAAGTTTATATATTTTAAAAAAAGTATAAAATTTCATGAAAAAAATTAGGAAGAGCTAAGATTTTCGATACTCATCCATCATGTCCCATTTTTGGAAAACTAGGGGGCCAAAATACTTGACAAAACATTGTTCCTAACCTCCCCTATTTAGTTATATAATCGCAATATAAAAAAAACCTATAAGCATTTACTAATGAGATAAAAACATCAATCCTCCCTGACTTCAATGATTTGATTGTCAGAATATTGTTAACATCTGCAATTAGGAAAATACTACAACAAAGAAAATTTAAATTAAATTAGTCAATCAAAATCCTATTACCAATGAATTATATATACAACAAGATAACTTACATATATTGGAATTGCCCCTCCTTCACAATATGTGACAATTTCCTTGATATAACAACAAATGTAATACCCAAAATCATGGTCGTTGGATTGTTTGGGACACTAGAAAACCAAAAGTAGACAACATCAATATAATTGGTATTAGCCTTCAAATAAAACAACATCATTTGATCTTCAAATACACAATTGTAATCTACCTTAATTGATGTCCACTTGATATTGCTTAACTTAGACTTTCAAACCATAGATCCTCTTTGAGCATGTAAGGTTTATATAACCCTAATTAATAAATAAAAATAAAGCATATATAAGTAAAAAAATACAACTAAAAGTATATATATATATATATATATATATATATATATATATGAATCACATCAAGGAAATTCTTACATGTCAAACAACTTCTTCAAATATTGCTTGATATTAAATTGATTATACCAATGCATGATTTCATTTCACTTAGTAAAGTCAACAACTACAAATTAAAACAACAATAAAAATACAATTAGTAAAAATTAAAGGACTAGTTAAATTATAGCATGTAACGTTTCATCCACCAATATAAAATATCTTGCAAAACAATTAAGATTTTCTATAACTAAAAATCTTAAACAAAAAATAAACTTCACATTATAGAAATGGACAAGTTAAGAATTTCAAGGCATTAGGAAAGATTTATAGGGAAGTAATCACTTTCCCATATTTGGTACAAGTTTTAGTAAACACGTTCCCACGAATTCAAAAGGAATGGTTGAGAAACCATTTCAAAAATTAAGAATGACTAGCTTTTAAATTATCTTTTATTATTATTAAATAAGTTTTTAAACATCATGAAATCGGTTTTCAAAATTAATGATCAATATTTTAGCCAGTTAAAGTACATATTTGTTTAATATTTTTAATTATTATTTGAGTAATTCTTTAAACCCTGATTTCATTAATTTTTTTTAAAGTAATTTTTCTCATTTTTTTATTATTTTTTTTCAATTGCAATCTCGATGAATGGTTTCTTTTGGTTAAGAACCTAATATAACAATAATGAACAAATTCAAAAATAAAAAGAATTGATACCTAGAAACTCATAATTAAACTAATTAAGCCTTTTGGTTGGTTTTTCATAAATAAAAAAATACCTTTTAGTTTATTATGTGTTTCCCTAACTTGCCGAAAGGAAATTAACATTTGATTGAAATTGTTGTTTTTAAGTAATTTCTCATTAAATCAGTTATTTCTTTTAAAAATGTCAGTAATTTGTATTATTGCAAACAGATACAATTAGTTTCTATATTTCAAAAGTTTTCAAGAAGTAATCATTAAATTATCCTACATCAAAATGAATATGTAATAGACTGGACCTAAACCTAAAATTGGGAGAACTATAGAGAAGCTAACTATATTATTCTAATTTAGGTTAAAAGAAAATTCTACATTAGTTTTTTATATTGATAGAGTTATTAAAAGTTTGATAACCTATGGTATAAGTCCAGTGTTTGATGGACTCAGTGTGGTGCCAATCTTCACCATGATGCATCTTGCTTCCATGGACTCTATCAGTAATGTTTTGAACATGGTGGATTTGTGTTGCAAAGAGATTAAACCACTTTAGAGGAGTTGATAATATTCTTATGCATAATAATAGACTTGACTATGATCACTTGACTCAAACATTCGTGCAAGGGATTCCTTTTTTAGTAATAACACAAGCCCAATAACTTGTTTATCTGCAAGTTGTTTCAACTCAGTCACAGTGAATAATCATCCAAACCAACATACTCTATAATCAAAAGAGAATATGAACAAGAAAACTAATCCAGTGGAACAACAGTCTAAGTCTCCTAAGTAACCCTTTGGACAACATGAATTCAATTTCAATGAGGGGAAAAAGGAGGGAGACAGGTAACACGTTATAAATGGGCAACTTAATGGTCCACCTAATGTTGTAATGTCAGCAAGTTGCAACTCTTCCGGTATACCCTTCCCACCAATCATATAAACTTGAAAATAAAGAACACCAATGGAAAAAGTATCACATAGCTAATTATGCCAACTTTCATTCATTAACATTAGAACAACTTAATCTATCAAAATGTGTGAGTATTTCTTGTGTTAATATTATTGTGGAAGGTTGTCATATAATGTTATTTAAAAAATAAAAATGCTAAATATAAGTACCACTATTGAAACGAGTCCTAATAGCCAAGGTAAACATTAACCAATCTAAATTGTAATTGAGCACAAGAAGATTTAGATCTAAAGGAACCTTTTATTTTTCTTGTGTAGAAGGATGTTTCATATTGATATTGGCAAAGAAATGATTTATATAATTGATTATAGGAAAATCACATTTGCTGCTTGAAGAAAATTGAGAAAACTAAATTATTGAACATTTTGTGGTTGAACATTATTTTATTCAACAGAACAAATATGGTATAATTTCTAATTCCTTTTGCATTATTTTATGACTTCATAATAAATAACTGCTTAGCCACAAGTTAAACGTATTGTCTAAACACATCATTTATTCTAACCAGATGCTCAACAAAATTCATAAGTCAATTATATGATTAAATTGATATTTGCAACAGAGGATTGGTGGAAGCCTAATGCAGGGTTGGGATCATTTGAAGCTAGGGCTGCTAAGAAGTTGGTTGCTTGTGCTCAAAATCTTAGTAAGTTTACCAATCTCGAAGAAAGTAAATGATTTAATGCTTAAATTCATAAACTATGCTCATATCATCATTTCTTATGTTTAAGTGCATATGTGTATGTCGTCATTAGAAACGATCATCATGAATGCTCATTAGTATTACCCAAATTGAATACTTCAATTTCTTGTATGCATATAATAATTGTTGTATACACACCACCAACATATCTTTATGCTCACAATAATAAATGAAGATGAACTAAAATTCAACGAAAGAGAACCAAACCACACATGTACAACTATGAATTGTGAAAGAAAATAATAGCAATGATAATACTAATAGTAATAATACTACTTTTTTTATAAATGAGAAGACTTAATACAAACAACTGAAAAGTTTCTTTGGGATTGTTTCAGTTGTCTTGTACTTTGCAGTTGTGTCCTCTGCCTTCCACAAATGTTCCCCTTTTTTGGCTTGAATAAATGTCCTTTTTCATGGGGAAAAACTAGAAACAAACAAAGATCATAAATGCTTCAAAATAGCCATTATATAAGTGAAACACAACAAAAGCTAAGATAATTTTTAACGCAAAAGACCACATTAGAGACACTTGTTACTACCATTAAAGGTTTTAAAAGACATGACAAGCTCATTGAACACTAAAATACTACACATAATTAGTACACATATAAGAAATAATAGGTTTAATAAAAGGTAATTGGATATTTTTATTCTATAAGTAAGTTGGTAATAAAACATGGTACCAATTTTTTATCCAACGTAAATGTTGCATAATGTGCTTCAACTGATCAATTTTGGACCATGGATCAATTATCCAAAGTAAAACTAGCAATATGAAAATGTGCCTAAAATAATAATGTGAATCATGAGTTTAGTAGCGAAGTGGTCATGTCCCCAAAATCAAGTTAGGTCATGCGTGACCAACTTTGTAAACCCCTAGAACAAACCTTCCATAAAAAATAATTAGCAAAAATAAGAGGGGATACACTATTATTTTCTCTTCTGTTAGTCCCTCTACCATTGCAAAACATGAGTTGCCCATCAATGGCTATTCTCTCCTCTCGTTCTTCCTTCTCATTTTTATACTTTTCCTCCAATTTTTTGCACTAAATTACACGGAGTTTGATATCCAGGTTTTTCTTTCAACGAAAGTACATATATATTCACATTGGTAGCCAAAATAGATGAAAAAAAAATAAAGAATGAACAAAATAGAAGGTTAAAGGAGAAAGGAATAGTTTGGTACTTTGAGAAGGATCGATGTAGTGTTGTTGCTCCGTCACCTTTAATTCGCTACCGCAAGACGGGAGAAGTGGTCTACCGCTATAAAAATCGCTAGAGAAGAAGAATGACTTTTCAAAACCCCTAATTGATCGCCCACTCGAAGAATGGATGTTGTTGTGGTTGGAGAGTGTGTATGTTGTTGTAGTTGGTGCATATGTTGTTGTTGTGGTTAGAGATGTGGATGTCGTTGTCGCCTAACAGTTGCAGATGAAAAGAAAACGTGGAGGAATGTATGCCGCAGAGGGTTGTAGATGAAGAGAAAATGTAAAGGGGTGTATGGTGCGAGGAAGTTCTTTTTAATACATAGATGACCCTCTTTTACTTAAATCGCTCTATTGATTCCACTTACATAGCCCTTGAATAAAAATCGCTTTTTATTTGGTTTATTTAAAATGATATTTATTTTTTTTAAATAAATAAAACATAAATAATGTCTTTTAAAAAAAACGTTATCTATATGTACCCATTTCGACAACATTTATTTAATAAAGGGATGTTTGCAATATACATGAAGATGCATTGTTGAGTGATTCTCTTGTATATGTGTGCGTGAGTCTTATCTTGAGCAAGTGACTTAAGTGGCGACTCCTCCACTTATCTCATGGAGTCTATTGAGCACTGTGGAGAGGAGCAAAAGTTTTCATTTCTCATGGGTTTCTTCACTTATCTCATGAGAGAAGGGAGTGGGGTGAGGAAACTTTGCACTTATCTTGAATGACTAATCGAATGGTGTTTTGAATGTAATGGATCCATTTATCTTGGCGTGGTCTCCAAGTGGCGTGGAAGCTTCCATCCTTATTTTCCTTCCATGGTCCATTCAACTTGTGTCTTCCTTCTTTCATTTCACATAGGGTTTGCAGTTTAACTAAGGCTTTTCGTCAAACAGTTGATGTGTGTGTTGTCCTCCTTGGAAGTAGCTCGTATCATGTGGTATCATGAGCCTAGTTGTGTCTTGTTTGTGAATATGAATTCTGCAAATGTGTTGTTCCTCTATTTGATGCATTTTTGTTCGGCCAACTTCCCTACATTCCATTTTAAGTGATGCATTTTCGTTCTTGTGTTGTTTTGTTTATTGAATCTATTTTGTTTTATGTTCAATCCATTTGTGATTTTTTATGCATTTGTGTTGTTCATTATTTTCCTACTTTTGTCAGCCTAATATAATTTTGCAGTAGCTTTTTCAACTTTGTAGTCCAAGTCTTTATAATGAATTCAATAGTCTTGTTTGTTTCCTTTAATCATTGTCAAGTTCTTGTGTTGCATATGGGTTTGGTCCATTATGTTATTTTCAGTCCCATTAGTGCTCTTTATTCTAAATCTTTAGTCATCCATATGTCTTTCTATTAATTGACTACTCAACATTTGTTATTGTCACACATAATTTGTTTTGGTGGAGTAGTGGGAATATGAACTTTTCAGTAGCAATAAATTAGTGAACAATTTTAATTGAAGGCCTTGTTTGACTTTCCATATTGGTGCTCCACTTTTGGGTTTGGTAGGACATATCTTATCCAATTAAGAGACAAGTCTTAACACTTTTAGTGAAGTGAGATGCAAGAACGTGTCTTGGGTGAATTGTTCCAAAGTTGATACAAGAAATGGTGAAATTAGTTTCCAACAGAGTCTGGAAGCGAGGCAGCAACATCTAAAATCTGGTCCCAACGGTGACAATTATTTATAAGTTCCTTGGTGTAGTAAAACACATTTTGCACAATTTAAAACGTTGGAAACAATTAGAACACTTTTGTGTAGCAGTGGAAGTGTGAAGCGATGGAAAATTGTTGCTGAAATATGGTGCAATACGCGACTTGTTTAGCTAGCCCATCAATTGGCTAATGGTGTGCATTCATCATTGAAATTATCACAAAGCTGCGATAGTGTAAGACCCGAGAAAATTAAATAGTTAATTAAATAATTATTAATAAATACGGGTAATAGAAGCATTTAAGGCATTTAATGCAGTGAGTTATGACGTGGAAAAGTACTAGCTCAATTGGTTGAGAGTACTTTGATTGTGTGAGAGGACTTGAGTTTGAGTCCTATGTATGCCAATTGTGTGTTATTTTGATTTATGCATTATTTTGATGATATACTTAAATGCTTGATGTGATAGTAAAATCCGATTTATGCATTATTTTGATGATATACTTAAATGCTTGATGTGATAGTAAAATCCTAAAATTGTAGGAGTTATCACAAATATGAATTGGTTGATTTGGTTATGCTCTTGATTTGGTGATTGATAGGTTGTGGATTTAAGCCTTGCTAAGAACCAAATTAAACTCTCTTTTTGGCTTAATTTTTTTTTTTTTTGCATGGAATTTCAAAAGGGAAGTGTAACCTAGTTGTCTAATAGGCCAGAAAACCTAGATTAAAATTCATTGAATAGCCATTAAGCCTCTTTTATGGTAATTTTCGTTTTGGTGGAGTAAACGAGTAATTATAATGGTAATAAGTTAGAGAGAGGGAGCGAATTAGTGAAGGGAGAGGTGTTGCATTGCGTGTGAACCTTGGACAGAAGGATTATAGTGAATTGGGATTGATTGCAGAGGGGGAGTGAGAAGGAAAAACCATCGTGGGAGTGGGAGCAAAGGCAAGGAAGCTTTTGGATTAGAGATACACACACACAAATTCGAATTTGAAGCAAATTCTAGGTAAGGGGAGTTGTTTCTGCGTGTTTTTAGTTGTAATCCTTATACTGAGCCTTGTATGATCGCAATTGTATGATTTCCATTCTGTTTGCATTGTTTTATTGGGGTTTCTAGATTTTTCCCAGAAATCGCTTGGCGGCCCAACCCTTGCCGCCAGGCGGCACATCAGAGGTGTGCCTTGTTCTTGATTCTGCCATGAACCGCCTGGCGGCGAAGCAGATCTGCCCGGCGGCGCAACGTTGTTCGCGTGTTTCTTTGGATTTGCTGGGTGCGCAGGGGTCATGGAGACTTCTGATTGTGATCTTGTGTATGATGCTATGAGTTAATAGTATGAAACTGTTAGAATTGGGGTTCCTGATGGTGCTTTGGGAATACTCTTTATGAATAACCATGGATGGAGTTGGGGTTTTTGGAATCGGTAGAATCAGAATTTGAATTATTGTGGTGCATAATATGTGCAACTTAGGGGAAATAATGTCATAGGAAGTTGGGTGGATAAACCATGAGAGAATTATTGTGTGGTATTCAATTTGGAGGCTGAATTGAGTCCTGGACGTTTTGAGCATGTTGTGGGTACAGCAGCCTGGGGTTTTTTCTGGGTTTTGGTGTATCGCCTGGCGGCAAGCTAAGTGCCGCCAGGCGATGACAGGGGCAGTGGCACAATGTTGCATTGATTTTGGTTGGTCGTGAGGGAAGAGGCTGTGAGTGATATCGGAAATTAAAGGAGGACACATTAAGAGATAATATACTTATGTAAGTGAGTATGGAAATGGAAAGAGGTATGATGGTATGACTATGTGATGGGTTGTTGATAGACGTGTTAAGGAAAGAAAGAGGGAAGGATAACATTAGTTAATAGTTCAGGTGTTGGAAGCATAGTACCTTGCATATGTGTTATTAAATATCTGTGATTATGATTTATGAGCTTTAAGTGTCCTTAGTGACTTGTAAGCTTAAATAGAAGACATGTGATTATGCAATATTGTGTGGGACAACACTCATGGCAGTATAGTGTGAGTGAAGTATGTTGTGAAGAGGTGTGATATTATTCCTAAACAATGGTATTTAGGTAGCAAATGGTGTACCTTGGGTACTGGTGTGGTGATTAATATTGATAGGAGAATGAAAGTGATGGTGGAATGGCTGGAAACTAACAGACTCTGATAAAACAAATGTGCAATACATCGTAGAGCATTCTAGATTTCAGAACCAACCAATTTGGGTGTCAAAACCAGCAGCATGGAGCTTTTGGTATGGTGCCTGGCGGGTAGCAGCAGGCTGCCAGGCGATAGGAACTGCAGGAGGGATCCCTGCATCGCGTGGCGTCTAGCGGCAAGGTGAGCTCCGCTAGGCGGTGACTGAAAAATAGTGGGGGCTGGAGGGCGTTGGCGCCTGGCAGTGGGAAGGTACCGCTAGGCGGTCTAGACCAGTTTCGCCTGGCGGCGCTAGGTGTCGCACCGGGCGAAAATCCAGCAGTTTATGACTTGTGTTCGTCGCTTTTTAGCAATGATGCTATACTTGGGTTGGGAGATGATGTGCCATGAGCGGGTAGGTTCATGGATGGTGGTTAACATGTGATGATATGAGTGAGGAGGTTCATATCGAGTTACTCTCGCGTGGGGATACGAGCGAGGTAGGTTCGTATGTTCCGTGCTCACGCTTGAGAGATGCCACGTGCGGGGCGGTACGAGGCTAGTGGATCACATGTGTTGGACTACGGGCGGGTAGGTCCGTAGAGCAGGACTACGAGCGGGGACGTTCATAGAGGCAGGACCACGAGCGGGCAGGTTCGTGTGAGCATCATATTCCCGAGTCCAAGGCTAACTATATGTGTGATTTGAAGGCTATAAAGCCTTGGGGTTAAGGTCTTGGCCAAGAACTAAGTAGGTTGAACTAGACGGGTGTATGATTTATCTGATGCTAATATATATATATATGTGTGTGTGTGTGTGTGTGTGTGTTTGTGTGTGTGTGTATTATTTTTATTTTCTCAGTTCACCCTTTTTGTTTGTGTATAGCGATGATCGTGTGATTCGTTACACAGAAGCAGATGTGGATACAGGTGATGCTGAGGACGCTCAGGCGACGGAGTGAGGGCTAGCTTGGGGATTAGAGCTAGGAGTTTTCATCTTATATTTATGATGTTTTTATTTATGATTATGGATTTTTGGAAATTGTAACGTCATTATTATTACTATCTTATAATTTTGGCGTGTGTTTAAATATTTGAAAAACTTTCCCGCGTTTGGGATTAATATTATCGTGACGTTCTATTTCATTTTATTTTATTTTATTTATTTATTTATTTAAATTGGTAATATTCCTTAGGGATGTTACAGATAGCAGCACCTCTCACGTCACTAGGTGAACTTTTTTAATCCCTTAGTGCAAAAGTTTAATCTTAAATTCCAAAAGGAGATTATCCATCTTTCAGCTGTGGTGATGATCACTTCCTTTAACAACCTGGTCCAGTTAGCACGTCAATGGACACTCTAATTTGGGATGATATTGTTCATTTTGTGGAATTCATAAGAATTGGTGTTGGTTCTACAATTTGGTGTGTTCATGATGTGTGCTTTAATGTAAATTTATGTCAAGGGTTGGTCTTCCTAGCATTGCAAAGTTAATGAGTTAGGCAAAAATGTGATTTATACTATTGTGATCATAGGAAAAAACATTGGACAAGAGATATTTATAACAAGAATGAATTTAGTGCCTTTAGATTCTGGATTGCCTTTTAAATTCAAAGAATTCAATTCTCAATATCATTATGTTTTCCAATGAAAATCAATAAGAGTCAAGGACAATCTCTTACAAGAGTTGGACTTTACTTGCCACATTTAGTATTTACACATGGACAACTCTATGTTGTTGTTTCTAGAGTCAAGACAAATAAATGATTGAAATCCTAATTCTAGACGAATGTGGAAATGTCAATACCACAACTAAAAATATTGTCTACACAAAAATCTTCGAAACTCTATAAAAGGAAATGCGTACAACATTTATAATACAAAAAATATATACACCTTCTTATTTTAAGTTTTATTTCTATTATAAGGTATGTTTATCAAAATTACGTTTTGAGGTACTTTTGTGGATTAATCGCATATGGAAGATAAGCGTTCATTACGAATAAAGGCCTTCTTAAATCAATCTAAAGTTTTGAGGTAATAAAAAAACTATTGAGATATATATTTAATTTTCATGGACATTAATATTTGAAATTTATATGTGTATTTTAATTTGGACATATAATATGAATGATTATTGTATCATTTTCTTATTGAAATATAATATTATATCATGCTTATAAGTTGTCCGGGTAAAAGAAACACTCATAAATTTCATATATGTAGGTTATTAACACATCTTGTGTATATTATCCATCAAACCTTACAAGTCTCTCATTTTCCTTGCACTATCATTCCTACACTCTATATGGCCACATTATCCTCGAACTCGACCAAAATTGACTTTAGCCGTATATATGTCAGTCCATTAGGCTGACATGTATCCAATTCTCCTCTTATCTAACTAAGGTAAATTGTGATGCCCCGACTACTATATTCAATAATTAATATTTGATAAAAAGATGAAATTAATTTTTTTTTGTAATATATATATCAATAATTTACATCTTTGTAATTGTTCATGAGATATTACAAAAATATGTATTTGTATAATATTAAGAGTTCTACATCAGAATAGAAGATTATCTATATTTTAAATATCTCCTCAAGATATTAATGTAAATTATCCACATGTCAATTTTCAAAAGATCCCCCAATAATATCCCGTATAACTCTCACTGAGTATGTTCCCCTTCTACTCATGCAATACGTATATATAAAAGAAAATTATGAAATGATTGAGGTACTTATAAGCCTTAAATATCAATCTTAATAAACTTAACAAACAATACAAACATTGGGGGCCTAAATTGGACCTACAACCATAAAACTAGATCTCGTTATATCAGAATATGGATCCATATTCCACTTCTGATGATCCATTATGAACATCAAAAGTTACTTTGGGAGTGATTAGGTAGTTGAGTAATTCTCATAAAAACATTGGTATACTCATAATTATTTATTTCTTGAGAATCCAATACTATATACAATTCTAAACTAACAAATGGAAACTTCTTCAATAAAATATTATTTCTGACTCACTTCTATTCAAATTTTTTTCTACAAGAGGTAAAAATGCTAACTGTCACAATATCAGAATTTTGAACCTTCAAAAATTAAATAAAAAAGAACAAAATCTCTCACTCTTTTCTTCTCACCCTCTGTATCCTACACACAAAAAACTCTTCTCTTTCATCTCAACCTCTTCAGCTTCTTCTATCTCTTTCTCACTCTCACACATTCAAACCTCTTCAGCTTCTCTCTCTTTCTCACTCACAGATAACACCATTGCGGACAAAATGTCTTCAGCTTCATCTTTCACTTTCGCACTCAAACATTAAGATCTATTTCTATTTTTGCTTTTTTTCGATTCTTCATCTCGATGTTCTTACCCAGATCTCGGTTTTGTTCAGCTTTCTAGATGTTTTTCACTAACATCTTCACATTTCTACTTATTTTTGTTTTATTTTTTTTCACTTTTTTTTTCAGATGAATGAAATGAGTAGAAGATGGGTCACAACAAAAATTTGATTTATTTGGTTTCAGAATGAAAGTGGTATGTGAAGTTCATATTTTATCCAGATTTCATTTTTTTTTTCAGCTTTCTCAACCAAACAGTTCATCTTTTACCCAGATCTCAATTTTTTCAGCTTTTTCAAGCAAACAGTTCATCTTCTTACCTAGATCTTGGTTTTGTTCAACTTTCTCGATGTTTTTCACTAACATCTTCACATCTCTACTTATTTTTGTTTTCATTTTTTTTTTCAGATGAATGAAATGAGTAGAAGATGGGTCACGACCAAGATTTGATTTATTTGGTTTCAAAATAAAAGTGGTATGTGAAGTTCATATTTTATCCAGATTTCAGTTTTTTTTCAGCTTTCTCAACCAAACAGTTCATCTTTTTACCCAGATCTTGGTTTTTTTCAGTTTTCTCAGGCAAACAGTTCATCTTCTTATTATCCTTTTACCTAGATCTTGGTTTTTTTAAGCTTTCTCAAGCGAACCGTTCATCTTCTTACTCAGATCTCGGTTTTGTTCAGCTTTCTCGATGTTTTTCACTAACATTTCATATCTCTACTTATTTTTGTTTTCATTTTTTTTCCAGATGAATGAAATGAGTAGAAGATCGGTCACGACCAAGATTTGATTTATTTGGTTTCAGAATGAAAGTGGTATGTAAAGTTCATATTTTATCCATATTTCATTTTTTTCAGCTTTCTCAACCAAATAGTTCATCTTTTTACCCAGATCTCGGTTTTTTTCAGCTTTCTCAAGCAAACAGTTCATCTTCTTATTATCTTTTTACCCAGATCTTGGTTTTTTTTCAGCTTTCTCAAGCAAACAGTTCATCTTCTTACCCAGATCTCAGTTTTGTTAAGCTTTTTCGATGTTTTTCACTAACATCTTCACATCTCTACTTATTTTTGTTTTCATTTTTTTTTTCAGATGAATGAAATGAGTAGAAGATGGGTCACGACCAAGATTTGATTTATTTGGTTTCAGAATGAAAGTGGTATGTAAAGTTCA
>Ga0209589_1002973_pt1 | contig 29584 bp, 11 predicted proteins | sample CowpeawhiteBW_FD_187525 | JGI IMG/M metagenome (GOLD analysis project Ga0209589, IMG submission 187525) | Root nodule microbial communities of legume samples collected from California USA - Cow pea white BW (SPAdes) (version 2) | ecosystem: Host-associated > Plants > Roots > Nodule | place: USA...
TTATTATTATAAAAGTAAAAAATAATGTATTATGTGACTTGACTACCATATATTTCTCTTTTAATAATTATGTCTCTCAATTTTTTATTAGATTATAACAAATTATTTTTTAATATATTTAAAAAAAGTATATTGATGAAGAATAAAATAATAAATGTTTTTTTAAAAGTGATACAAGAAGTGAAGATGGAAAACAACATAGATTCTACTTCTTCACATATTTTGAAACATTATACTAATGATTCAATTGTTCAGTTACATAAGTTATTTTTTTTAAACATTATACTAATAATTCAATCAAAATCAAATAACCATATTACTTTGGCCCTTCCAGCACTCTTGATCAAGATCTGCCACTGGCCTAAGCGAGAATAGCATAAAACTCACCTAGGTTTTTGCTCGAGTTGTTGCTCAGGCGAGAAGCTCCGGTTTTGATTGCTTAAGCGAGAACTTGCAAAGCCTCACAATGTCCACTATTCGAGTTCTCGCCTAGGCGAGAATGCCTAGCTTAAGCTAGAAAACTTTTGTCGCTTAAGCGAAAGTTTTAGCTTGAACGAGATTGGTGCACGAACGTGCTTCATTACTTGCTCTCTTCTCTGATTGGCTGTTTGATTTCTTAAGGGTATGATGAATGATGTTGTGCATGTAAGATGAGGCATTTGGGACTGTATTTCATATGGTTGGCATGAGATGATAATGTTTTGAGATAACATGTGGATTATGTGTGGTAATTTCATGGAGAAATCCGTTTTTATGATAAAGTAGTGTGTAATGACTTAAGGGTTCAAGTAAGGTTGTATCCTAACACTCTAATGAATTAGTCAAACTCACTTAGACTAGACTGGTTCATGTGATGAGAGTAGGAGGAGGTCCTAGTCTTTGACAGGATAATGACCTTAGATAATCATGGACTAACTTTGTGTGTGGTAGGGTGAAACCCATTAGCAATGACTCTACAGAGTAGTAGAGGCCACCACAAGTGCAAGCAACTAATGAATCTAATTTCACTATACATATCCATATAATTGAGTTAGAGGATCTCTCATGGTTTGTTATAACATATTGTTTGTGCTCAATAACTTCCTTGCTCAAAATATGCTTATTTATCTATTAAAAAAATGTTTTCTCTAGCTTATCTTATTTTTGTTTGTGGTATGTCTTCTTTTGGATTTTTCTTATTTTGCAATTATCACTAATATTGGTGTGACCAGATGTGGGGACCCTTGGTGATTATCATGATGATTGAGAAGTTGTTGTTGAGCTCCTTTTGAAGCACAATTTTATTTGTAATACCTTGCTCTGTCGAGCAACCTTTCACCAATATATTTTATGTTTTAAAACATATTTATGGTATTGTTCTATGTCTATGGTACTCTTGTTCCTTATGGTACTCTTATTCTAGTATATTTTGGATAAATATTGTAAAAGGTCGAAAGATTGATTCTCATATATTTTCTATTGTTACTCTACTTTATATTTTAATTGTATAATGTTTTATTTATTAGAATTATTCTATTTAATGAATTGCAACTGACATTTAACTTATCATAATTGATTATTGTTGATTTTGCAACTTTCTTAGTTCCACAGCATGGAAGATTTTAAAAAATGTCTTGAATTTTGTATTTTTCATTTGCAAATATCCATTTCTTTTGTTTCCGGTGATGGAAACAAAGAGGTTCCAAGCGTTTGACCTGTAAAAAACAAACTTAAACACCATAAAAGACTCTAAAAGGTGAAAATGTATTTACACAACAAAATAGAGGGTAGGTTCAATCAACAGACAACAACATAATGACAAACACTATATACAATCTAAAAAAATTAGAAGTGATTGAACGAATTATATGTTCTAATCTCTGTCTGGAATATGTTTCTCCTCAATTTTAAAGAAATTTTACTATTTGTTCTGAAGTCAAATAGATACATATTATTATAAAACAATAGGAATATAGATGATCTGATATTGGTTATATTTTTGCTGACTTTCTAAAGATAAAAATTGCTATAAAAGTGTTAAAAGTAATATTGACAAAATTGTCAGAATAGAATCGTTTAATTATATTTTTTCATTTTAATTTAATATATCTATATAATACTTTTGTCACATGTTTTGGTATGCACTATTTTTTTAAGACGTAATTATTATAACTTTTGATTATAATATAATAATTAAAAGGAAAGATTAATTAATAATAGAAATGAGTGTTTCCTGACATGGATGAAGTGCGTGGTAGGGGTGGAGAGGACACCGGAATCTGTACTCTCATTACTCAAAATACTAATTTCCATTCTCATTGGGACTCACTGCTCTGCGTGTTCATTTTTCACTGCATATTCAATCATTATTATTTCACTTCTAACATCACTAACATATTTAAGACTAAATTATAATATAGCTGTGACAGATTTTGCATAGGAAAGGTCAAATTATATGTGAATTTTTTTATTAATATCATATTCAAATTATTTTTCATTTTCATTCCTTAAATATAGACGTGAGGTTACACAATGAAATTAATGTGTAGTTTCCGTAAGTCTGAAAGACTAAAATATTTAAAATAAGTTTTAGAAAATTTATATTATTTTATTGACTTTTTCTAACATAGTAATTTATTCTCATTTTAATTTCTAGAAATGCACGTCAATATTATCAATTAAATTATATTTATGGTTATTGTGGTAAGAGTTGTATTTTCAATAACTTTTTCTTTAAAACGGTGATTTGCTGTATATTTAAGAAGAACGTATATGTTTTAGCTGTAGTATCAGTTTTATAAAATCGTATGTTGTGAGTTTTATAAGCTTCAACATAACAAAATGTGATGAATAAAAAAACATGGGAGAGAATCTGAAACTTCTCTTTTTGGTGTCACACCTATGATTCAAGCTTCCGACACAGAGCTAGCACTCTAAAGAGGTACCGTCAAAATCTTAGACAAATGTTCCCACCTAGTAGAACCCGAAACAAGTCTATGTTTCAAACTTCCATAACTAGTTACAACGAGTTAAGTCCAATCACTGAGAGAATAAACTATCAACCACGGATCCAAGCCATATGTTGGCTAACCAGTCACCACAAGGTATATTGACCAAATAATTGCTTCTATTAGCTATTGATCTTATAATATTTTGGATCGCATCGATTGTCCAGTGATAAAAATCAAATAAACCGAGATATAATCAAATTATAATGATTGAACTATTATATTTTTATACAGAAAAAATCGAGGTCTAACTAATAATTATAGTTTTTCACCAAATAATAAAAGTTTGATCGAATAATAATCTTGCTTAAATAATTAAGACACAGAAGAACGAAAGAAAGAAGACAAGGGCATCAAACAGTGAATAACCATTTTCCTTCGGCGTGAACTAATGTCTAGTGAATTAGAAAGCATTAAGAAAATGATGGTGACGTATTAATTCACAGTGATGAATGGAAGGAAGTATGAACAGTCCAAAATCAGCTTTTGTTCTTTGATGTTTCTTCATTATGTCTAAAAGAGCAATAATATGTGGCTGAGAAGCACGACCAAGTTGCCCTCATTGCATGTTCCAAGCTTTTGACTGCTGACGTAGGTGTGTTGCTGTTGATGTTGCATGCTGAATGGGAAGCAACTACCACAACCAGCCAGCTAAGAAATTAACAAGTGGAAATTCTGTATTACGTGCAAGCCAAGAACACAAATAATGCTTCATTAAAATCACAAACTGCAATTTTCGCCTTTAACTATATACTGTTTTTCTTTTCTTTTTCTTTCTTCTTTTATAACCCATGTTTACATTCAATGCATATATATGAAGTTTAAAGTGATAAATAAAATTTGTTCATGAAAAACCTATCTTCTAACTCCTGAAAATTATATTATTTTATTACCTCTTTGTATGAATCAATCATACTACAATAGTAAATAATAAAGTATATCCCATATCTATAAAAAGAAATAATCGAATCTATGTAGCATCGTATATGTAAAAAAAAAAATGCATATCAAGTTTTTATGGCATCTTTAAGAATTGTTTTGCAAGTGCACAAAATTGATAATAGGTGAAAAATATATGGGTTTAAAGTTTTTGAATCTCAAAGGATTCACCCAATGGATAAAAGGCTAATTTTTCCAAAATCATAACCAACAAAGATATATGTTCCACTAGACTTTCTCTATAAAAACTAGTTTTCCTTTAAACACACTAGTTTTTCTCCCTCTATATTCCAACAAACGAACATACTACAATGTTTTCATTATACTTTTTTATACATGTTTTCCCACACCAAATCTATGTTACAAAACAAAACCTAGTAGCATTGTGTTGGGTCAACCCAACTAACATATTTTCAAAACTAAGAGTATGAGCATGCGAAGAAAATAAGATCAATCCACATCCTGGTTAGTCAACTGGATCTGTATTTCTTTTTATTAATTGTATCTTCTTGGTCATATTTTATTTTTTTTAACTTTGGGGAAATATTATTCTTCCACGCCTCTTCAAATATTTCATAATGTAAATTTTTATAGTAATGTAGTTTTTCAATCAAATAGTTCACTCCTCCATGTCAGACACCACTCCAATCCATTCTCTCTTTATTTATCTGTAATGAAATGAGAAACTATTTTTGAACTGCTTGCAATTTTTTCTTCCACTTTCAAATGTATAACCAGGATTTGGTTTGTGTCTCATCCTTTTTATTTATTTTTTTTTGTTGTTGATCAGGTTATAGTACCATTTTTGTTGACTTAGAATTCCGCATACTTGTACAGCAAAAACAATTGTGGTGCAAAAAAAAAAATGAGGTTAGTATATACCTCTTTCTTATGCAATTAGATAAATGAATAAGGTGCAAAGTAAAAGTGACGAATACAATTTCATTAAATTTGAAGAAATGTGGATATGTATCGTCTTGTTTTAAAAGAAATAAAAATAGTAATATTTTTGAACATTGTAGGAGTAACAGTCGAATAACTGAGTGCTGATTATCTTATAAAAAAATGTTTGGCAAAAAAAACAACCATTTCACAATTCAGTGAAAAATAAAATGTCATAAAAAACGATAAAAGAAAAAAATGAAAAGTAATATAAATGAATGTAAAAAATAAAAAATTAGTATCAAAATATCATGGTCCTTATCTTATAGTATGAATGGGATGGATGAATTAAGGTGGGTAAAACAGAGAATAAAAAGAATAGAGAGTAAAAACAACAAATATAATGTGCGATAAAAATGAATATAAGAGGAATTGAATAAATATTTACAATTTTCGCTGAAAATCCATCCAAATGAATAGTCATTGTTGGGCTATGAGAGTAAAATTCCATTTAAATTTCGAATGAGAAACAAAGTTGGGAAAATTGGTGGGACTTTCCGACAGATTTATATCAGTATAAACAACACATGAAATTGAAATTAGATATAAAAAATAATATATAAGAAATGCTCAGTTGTGCCGACACGGGTTGAATAATAAATAAGTATTAAATTTTACAAAAATTGATAAATAATTATGATATTAAATAAATTATGATCTAAAATTTATTAATACAATTATATATATATATATATATAAATATATACTTTTTTTAAATATGATTGTTGTTGTGTAAGTGCAAATTAAAATCACATATATTACTATCATACACATATTACTACTTAATAAATTAAATATTTTATTAATAAATATGAACAAAATATCATAAAATATGAGATATAAATACTAGACACAACATATCGAATATGGATACGCAACATTAACAACAGATAAATTAAAGTATATTATGGATACGTAACTAGTATTGGTACATGATAAGAAAAGATGATAGATTGATTCAGATAGCCGCTTCCCGGTGGGGAGGGCGGAGACACAAATTAAGCACAAGGATGTTAAGTACTATTCAAATTATAAAAATTGAAGAAAAAAAAAAAAACATAAGAACACGCACTTCAACCACCCTGCGCAGAAACAAGTAAGTGCGCTTCTGTCATAATCACTTTTTCAAATTAATATATGTACTTAATTAAATAATAATTTCCATTTGTATATATATAAAAGGTATTACGTGAAGTCAATTCTTCACGCACATAAATAATGGCTCATACTATTTGATTTTTTTCTTTTTCAGAAACTAATAGATCTCCATATCTAGAATCTAAAAAACTAATAATCACCTAGTTAAGACGTAGATATCATTAAAAAGGCCATTTCTGTTTATATTTTGGATTTCAAATTTAGAATTCATGTGTAACAAAAACCATAATGTTATAAGGTCTTGAATTTTAATTTTAACTATATATCCTTCAAAATATTAGTTTTACATTGTACAAACTAATTCTTAAAAAAGGAAATTCTTTGAAATATGTTTGGACTTGAGATGGAATTGAATCGTAGGAAATTCTTTAAATTTTAAAAGCATTTGAGGCATAAATAATGAGTAATTTTAACTTTTTGTGCATGACAACATTTTATTTCTTTCGTTTTAATTTAGAAAAAACACTAATCCAATTAAAAAAGATTAACATTTCCTTAACCTTTTCCAATTTAATTTAAATTTATTAATAATATATAATACAAATATTGTATATTGTCATTTAATTACAGATGTTATATATATTTTATATGAATAAATAAAAATATTATATTATATACAGAGTACTATTAAAATAATATACATTTATATAAATAAAGAAAAACTCCATGTATTTCCCATTCCTACCAAAATATTCTTTATCTCTTTGATCACGATAAAACTTCATTTCACAATGAAGAAAGTCTTCATTAAATTAATCAATTATTGGTTCAACGTAATCAAAAGAGATATAGATGATCATGTTGATTTTTTTAAAATAATATCCAGAATAAGTTATAATTAATTAACGATTTAAACATATTTTATAGCACAGTGTCAAATCTAAATCGTTTTCAAACCCCCCATACAAACATATTCTTGAGAACCAAAAGTTTATGCAACATGTGTAATGCTCTACACGTATACATTACAGCACATATTCTAAATATAGTACTACTATTTCTTTTTACCGAGGAGGGGAATGTGGGAGATTAATTATATGATACTCCAAAATAGTTGTAATTTCCATTAGTTTTTATAGAGACATAGTTAAGTAATTGTTTATAAACAAATTATATACATTACAATTTTTTTATTGACAAAAATAAATTTATTGATAAATATAAAATTATTGACGAATTTTACTAACACATTTTAGAATTTAAATTATTAAAAGAAACTTATGTCAAATAATAAATTTACTGATAAAGTAGAATTTGTTTTACGGTAGATATTTCTGTTGATAATGTATCTGATGATTGGTTTCTTAGTGAATTTTGTCAGAAGACTTCGACTATTGATAATTGAGCCTCAATGGTGAGACCGGTTGACATAGTGGTGATGGACGACGACGATGAATGCATGAAGAGGAGTAGAGTGGAAGAAAAACAAAGAAGAAAAAGAAAAGAGTAAGAAAGGAAGAAGATAAATAGTCGCAATTTTTATTGACAACTTTTAATGATTGTCAAAATTGTGAATAATTATCGATGAATACATATTGATAGATTTGTGACCCTTAGTAAAATTTATTAATGATCAATCACTTTAACAACAAATATTTTACCATCAATAATCTATGGGTAAAATCAAATTATCAATCGTCTTTTGCTATTATCGACATGTTGTATTATATCGGTAATATGTGATTCTCTTGTTCCATATATTTATAAAAAGAATATTTGTGTTTCAAGTTAATATTTACATCTTCAAAATTACACCAAATTTCATCATGCATTAATCAGGAAGGATTAATAGGTGAATATTTGCCCATATCATTTCTTTCAGAACTTAGTCGTTAAAGACGTTATAGAGTAATACTACATCGGCCACAAAGATAGGCTGACATATGAGGTTCTTACCTGCAAAATAAAACCAGAGTTTATTCTTTGGATCCTTATTCTACCTCTTTCAATTTTACACTTTCCATTTTTAAAATCAATTAAGAAAAAGGAATGAATAGATATTAACTAAAATCATAAAATATATTGCATTATCTTATAATTTATTTCCTTAACTTCTTGCATGACACAGATCTGTCCTATATGCGGATTATTCTATGGCGGCTAGCCTTGGCAGTAGTTCGAATGCTGAATTAAGCAAAAAGCCTAATCAGCAGTGAAAATGAAATCAAAAGGTGGAGTTTGTGCGGTGAAATGTGATGAGATAGGTGAAAAAAAGGCATCAAATTGAATCGAGGGAAAGAGGAAAACGCACCAAAGAAATCCAACTTGACAAAAAATCTCATCAAACTTAACAACTACTACAAAGTGCTAACTATATATTAATGGATCAACCCTTCGCTATTGCGCGACTTAATTAGCTCTTTGATTATTTTTTATACATAGTGGTGCATGTCTACAAAAAAGACGAATATATATCTCTGTAGGAAATTATATACACCACTCTCATTAAAGTGCGGTAATGTACAATGTTTTACCGGGGATCAAAGGAAAATTCACTGTCAATTTCACTCCCTATCAACTTAAATTCCAAACACCAATATAATCTTAATAATATACAGATTAAACTAATGTAATAAATGGTTTGTGCTTCATGTCGATGGTGAATCTTACGCGGTCTATTTTTGTGTTTTTATTCGTAGGCTTTTGAAACTAGATTGTTATGTTTGAATCAGTGTCACATTATTCGACATAATCTTCTTTTAGCTGCAGAGTTGAGTCGTTTAAAACCTACAAGAGCACAATCTTAAAAGACTGATATGTCAAATTGTTTGGAAATTGTCCTTCTTACGTTACGTACTCTATTACAATGTTGAAGAAAGAGTTATCACTTGAAAATCACACCTGTCACGGATATCATATAATATAACGGTTGCAAGAAGAATACAAAAAGAGCACGCAAAAAACAAAGAATATTTTATGAATTTGGATTCTCTAATGACAAAACAAACAAAAAGAACACCAGCAACTCATAACTTTTTTCAACAATAAAAAAAAAAAACAAAATGTAACGTATTAATAATCATGATGCGAGAAATAAAAGGTTTAAAAACATGGTACATAAACAGCATCATTCATCGGAGCAATCTAGGTGATTACATCATCCAAAAAAAAATATATATATTTTATTTATTTGATTTAAACTGGGAGAATGGTTAGAATGATTAGGTTTATAGTGTTTGTTGGAAATTCAAACTTGGGTTCTACGGGTGGTTCACCGTACGTATGTGTATGCATGGTGACACGGTGCGCAACCTAATTCTACGAAGTGGCCACACAGTTTTCCACTTAGTCAAGTGGCAACTGTCAATTTTTCCACAAACTATGTTTGTGCACTCTCCGCTGTGACACTGCTTACGACTCGTATTTGGTCTCTTCCCAATGTTGCACTGCACTATTACCTCCTCAATTTTCCTCCTTTTCTTTTTGCCCCTTATTTTACTTTCATACCAAACACCAACTAATTACTCAATTAATTAATCACCCTTTCTCTAATCTTCTTCACTCTGCTTCTGCCATTCTAGTACCAACCTCACACCATTCTTCAATTCTTCAAAGATTATAGCTCCACCGCGCGATTAACTTTATCAGAAAATCTCGATCCTGTACTTAACATCAGTTTTTTTTCTTAGGCTGTACTTGGCCCAAGTGTACTTAACCGTATGCCACAATCAAACGTCACTTTCTCTTCCACAAAAATGCGTGACACGAGTGATCTTAATGATGAAAACAGTTCAGGAAAATTTTCCATAAACCATGTCTTTAAAGTATTGTGATTTTTGAGTAATTTTGCCGTCCACCTACAAATCATCATAATGCATGTGAGAGAAAGTGTTGTTATAGTGCAGATATCATATATTGTTTTCACAACTACGACTCTGATTCACTTTAATTAATCCATTTATGTTTGGATGAAAGTTGACAATGTGATACTCGAATTCTGATATCCATTTAAGATTTTGTTGTTTGAGGAAACTTCGTATAACATACTCTTGAACACACCTCTTAATGTATTCTTTATCGTTAGTTAAAATTTTATTAAATATCATGAACTTCTTAAGTGTCTCACTAGATAAGAAGTGGTTTTGAATCGCAATTTTGATAACACTCAATGTTAAAATAAACTTATCTTAAGTGGAAAATAAAAAAATTCTCTAAACAATTTTTTTTTCCCTAAAAAAACTAAACCAAACATGTACTACGTGTTAAAAGTTAATAGAATAAAACAAACTTGTTTGTGAATTACTTTTCAAGGAGCACCATATGTGTGTACACAAAGTTTGAGAATATGGGGAGAAAAGAGAAAATATGAAACAAAATGGTTCATTCGATTAAAAGAGATAAAAACAAAAGATAAGTGCATGAAAGTTATTACGGAAAATCATTACAAGAATGACATTACTCTTCTTTTCTTCCCAACAAATTACGTTTTGCACACGACGCAAATTCGCTTTCACATGTAAAGTATGCAGTGTAAAGATAAAAAAAAAAAAAAAAAAAAAAAAAAAAGAAAAAAAAAAAGGAAACTTTTAGTTTTGTCACTGAAAAATGCATACACAAAACTGTACATAAAAATATGGTTCACCATTTATAATGAATATTATTAACTCAAATTAAAAAATAAACATATTAAATAAATAAATAAAAATCATGCAATTATAAAACATATATATATATTTACACACTAATCACATCATGCACGCCCCCGTCTACTAATTATGTTACTGCAGCCGGGGAACGTGTAAAGTGGAATTATAAAGCTGCTTTTTGGATTATAAATATTATTAAATATATTCAGCGGTTGAGTATAAATATTACGATGGCTTGCATTTGTTTCGCAGTGAGTTGCAGATAAACAAAATCAAGCAGAAGCAGTTTCACTTGATCCCAGACTCGTAACTCGGGATCAAGAACTAGAAAGAGAGGGTTATTAAGAAGAAAAAGATGGGTGCGTGGTTGAGAAATGCAAGGCCCTATCTCCTGTTATTGGCTGTTCAATTTGGTTCTGCTGGCATGTTCATATTCGCCATGGATGCTATAAAGAAGGGTATGAGCCATTACGTCTTCATTGTCTACCGTAATGCCATCGCCTCTGTTACTCTCGCTCCCTTCGCCTTTGTTCTTGAAAGGTATCTTCTTCCACTTACCTCCCATGCATGCATATTGAAAAGAAAACACTCTTTGTGACAGTTCCGCATGTAATGTTTTCTGAATAACACTCTTCTGAAACAAATGTTTTTGCAGGAAAGTAAGGCCCAAGATGAGTTTCCGAGTATTTTCAGAGATTATGGCACTGGCTTTCTTCGAGTATGATTCTCTTACACTTATTCAACTTTCACTTTGTTGTTATTGTTTAGTTAAGTAAAATTATACGATGCTACTTGCAGAATAATACTGGATCAGTGTTTCGCTCTATTGGGCATGAAATTCACGTCTGCTTCTTTCTTATCTGCTGTCATGAACTCCGCTCCCTCTATTACTTTTGTGATGGCAGTCATTCTAGGGTAAGTATTCCATCTAATAGTAATAATAATAATAATACAAGGTTATTTTCACTTTTAGAACATTGTTTTTTAATTTTTTTATTACATTTATTAAACTTTTTTTTTCTATTTTTGTCTACCTTCCACTCACATATACCCTAGAAATAAGATGCGTATGTAGTTAGCAACTTTATATTTATCTATTTTAAATATTCCGTTAATATTTATTGTTTCCCCTTATTTTTCTTCCTGTCACGTCATTTAATTTATTATACACATTCCTTCATCTTTAAACTCTGTCTTTCTTTCGGGAAGATGCCAAATACAGGTCTATAATGCAACATTATCGAAACAATTGTGTTTACCTACAAGGTTATCTAATAAATAAAAGAAAAAAGGCTCTAAATAATGGTCCACAGGGGATTGGTTAGTAATGGATCAAAATGCTTCTATAGAAAGGTTAGGTAAAGTCCCACCAACGCTAATCAAGAAAACAAATTTATTGTTTTTAAACTCCGAGAATCCAAGGTTTATAAAACTAAATATGAAGGTTTTAAATTTATTTATTTTTAAAATATCTAATTAAAATAAATCAGTATAAATAATATGAGTATTCATTTTGTGCAAAGTATAATTTTCATACATGCCCTTCTCTGATTTATAAGTACCACTTTCTATCATCTTTGAAGCTTGATATGACGTAACCTTGTAATGGAGTGATGTCCTTTTCCAATACTTTTTATGTACCATTTTTCTTAAAGAGAAAAAACAAAAACATAAACTTTAATGGTAAGCTATAGTTATAATTAATTCCATTTCCTTGAATCTTAATCTCTTCGCATGAATTTCGCCAGAAAGAAATTAATAGTATTCTTGTACGTCATTTTCTAAGCCCTCTAGCACCCACTTTTGCAGTAGAAAACGCACCACGAGTCCTCTTCTAATTTCAACTTACCACTTTCATGTCCACAGCTTACAAGACATTGTATTACAAAAATCAAGTGTGAGACACGCAACTTTTATGTTTCTAATTGATTAACTAAGTGATGATCTTATCAGTTACATTTTTCTATGCTTCATAACACGTTTGTGCAAAGGATAAAAGATATAAACTAATATTTATGAAATGTTGAAAAGGCAAGAAATTATAATGACCATGAGAAGAACACGGAAAGTTTCAGCCACAATATATATTTTTAGGTGGAGTGTTTCAGCCACAATATAGATATGCTTAATGCACCTTTCCCTCTTGATTCAATCTAGCATTCAAAACAAAAGCACTAGTGCGCAAACGTATAAACACGTAATAACGACAAAAACACAAATCTTCTTTTTTGTTTAATGGGTTGGACAGAGAATCATAATTATAAAAGTTTATTTTTATTTTTTTAAATGAGCAGAATGGAGCGCATGAAAATTAAGGAAGTAGCATGTCAAGCCAAAGTGATTGGAACCGTAGTAACATTTGGAGGAACCTTGCTTATGGCACTGTACAAAGGCCCCGTCCTTAGTTTCATGAAATCTTCGACCAGCCATGTTAGCCAAACTGAGAACGTGAGCAACCCCACCGGAAACCATTGGGTCATAGGAACAGTGTTCCTCCTCATTGGTTGTGCAGGTTTTTCTGCATTTTACATATTACAGGTATATAACATAATTAACGCACCTTGTTATAGTAATTAAGTTTGACATATAATATCCATAGATGAAATATCAATGGATATCTTTGGAGAAATTAATGATTGTTGGTTTGGTGATCTGTAGGCCATAACATTGAGAAAATACCCAGCAGAGATGTCGTTGGCCACTTGGGTTTGCTTTGTAGGAGCACTTCAAAGCTCTGTTGTTGCAATCTTCGCAGAACGGCACCACCCTCATGCTTGGTCCCTCGGTTGGGACACACGACTCTTTGCCCCTGCTTACGCGGTCAGTGCTTTTGGATTGGATTCATCGTACAGTAATAAGTACCTAACACAACTGTTTGGTCTGAAAATGATATATACCATAACATCATAACATCCTAGTTCTAGTTGTACTGCACCCATGCTCCTTTTTTATAACCTTATATTTTTCTTAATCAGTGTTTTTAACATATTCTATTACAGGGAATAGTTACATCAGGAGTTCAGTATTACATACAAGGCATGGTGATAAAATCCATGGGCCCGGTTATTGTGACTGCTTTCAATCCTCTGCGTATGATCATTGTTACGGGCTTGGCCTGCATCATCCTATCTGAGCAACTCTACCTTGGAAGGTACAACAAATTAAGTAGCAAATGCTTCAATTCTCATCTTCGTTGTGCACATTTTTTTCTTCTCTTTACTAACCACAGTAATTTAATTTTCCTTATTTGTGTTCTTGATATATCAGTATAATTGGAGCAATAGTTGTTGTGCTGGGGCTTTACCTTGTAGTGTGGGGAAAAGCTAAAGAACGCAGAGGTATGACGCCACCATCGCCTACAGAGGATAACTTTCCCGAAGATCAACGACAGCTACCGGTCTCAGCTCCAAGGAATGATAGTGATGACAATAAGGCTTAAGTAGTGCATGGCCATAATATAAAAGAAAAAGTGACGTGGAAGGCACAATATAATGAGATGAGAAAGTCAGAAAAATTTTTAAGTAGGTCGAGACTTTGTCTAATGAGACATTGGTGTAGCATTTCCGTACAACTGGTTTAATGTCAATGTCGTGCAATTTACTCATACCATGAAATTGGTGGGACAGGTGTCATGGCCATACATGAAATTCATCTAATATATATAATTAATTAGTGGCCACTTTTAGCTGCATCATTGTTCTTTAGTTGTATTACTTCTTTACTCAATTTTGGTCTAATTTGGTTTACCACTTTTAAGTATTACATTTCGGGGCTATAAAAGAAATGAATACCGTTTAAAATAAAACTTGGAGATTTTAACACAAGTCTAATATCCTGTTTCTACTACATATATATCCAGCATCTATGTCCAACTCGTGGTTGATTGAAACTTTTACGAAGTATTAAAATGGTGCTGATTTCATACATATTATTCGTATTTGGTTATTTAGTATGTTCAAAATCAACTTGTTTGTTGGATAGTGAACTTTGTGTCGCATACAAAACTAAAATTGCGATTTTATGCAGCATGTGTGAGACAAGCTCACTTGTCCGGAAAGTTTTGAATAGGGATGGTCATGGATTGGATTTTTAATTATCCAATTCATATTATTTTAGATTCAAATAATTAGATCAGATTTTCGATCCAAATTATTTTTTCAACAAAATTAGTATGAATTTTTTTAAATTCATCAGGATTGTCAGGCCTATCCAGTCCATACAAGTCGTCGGACACGATCCGTTCGAGTTGTTAGGCCGACCCAACCCAACCCAACCCATCCGGGTCTCCGGCCCTGCCTGGCCCATTCGGGTCGTCAGGTCTGCCCGGTCCATAAGGGTTGTCTAGCACAGCCCGTCTGAGTCGTCGGGCCAACTCCGCTTGTCTGGGTCATCAGGCTGGCTCAGCCTGTCCGAGTCGTCGGGCCGACTCCGCCTATCCGGGTCATCATATTCATTCGGCCAATAAGGGTTGTCAAACCTGCCTAGTTCGTACAAGTCGTCGAGCACGATCCATCTGAGTGTTCAGGCTAGCCCAGCTTAGCCCATTCGAGTTTTCAAGCACGCCTAGGCCATTCAGGTCATCAGGCTTGCTCGACTTTTTCGGGTCATCGGGCCCGAATGATTTGTCCGGTTCGTTGTGTCTTTAGGTCCGCCAAGCTCGTTTTGATCGTTGGGTCTGCCTAGCCCTTCAGGGTCATTAGGCTTGCCCTTTCCGTACAGGTCATCGAGCAAGGTCCATCTGAGTTTGAATTTAGCCTAGTCCCTATCAACCTTTAGCGTAACCCAACTAAAAATTTAAATTGAAAATTTGGATTGGATTTTTTGGATTGTCCGTATTTGAAAATCTTGATTTCGAGAATGGATATCCAATCCATAAAATATATAAAATGTAGATTAGATTGAAATCTATATCCATTAAAATGTATTTTAATTGAATTAGATTTTTAATAAATTGAATTTTAAATGGATTGGATCAGAGCAAAAGTGGATCCGATCAAGAAAATTAGATTTTTTTGCCTACCCCTAGTTTTGAAGTTAAAGTTGATGAATCCAAGCTACCTGAAATTCCAAAACAAAAAAAAAGTACATGTAAACAACTGGTTAAAAGAATTATTAAAATTTGAAATAATAAAAATGAATACCATTGTGGAATACAAGACAATAATTCATGAAAGGTGCTAATAACAAGTTTTGAAGAGTACAAAGGTTGAATTGGACTGAAAACTTAAAACCAACTTCTATATGAATAAGTTGAATTGAATGCAATGCAAATGTAAAGAATGAATCAAAACTTATAGGATTTATAGGATTAAATTGGATTTGTGGATTACTCACAAAACTTAAATGGATTAAATTGATGATTACTTGTACCATAAAAAAAGTATTTACTTTTTAAAAATGGTAAATGTCACTTTATCACAAGTGAAAAGGCATTTTTTTTGTGAAATTTTATAATGATGTCACAAATTGCGATAGAGTTTGCGACAAAATCAATGATAATTATTTCTGAAGGATTTTGTGATAAAAAATATACCATTTCTAAACATTTTGTTACCGAGTTGTTTGAATGATTTCTTAATATTTTAGTGACAGAAATTTGTTATGGAAAAATTTTGTCACTAATTTGTCTATTTTTTTAACTCGCCCTCATTCAGTCATGAGTTAATTTACTTTCATATTCACCTTTTATGTATTCCTTTTGAGGCTTATATATACAAGTCTCACTACTAGAAAACATGTAAATAATGTCTAACTTAAACCCACCCAAGAGAAGAAAACGGACGCAATTGCGTCCGTGAAGAGTTCATTTATAATGCACTCATTATATCAGGAAGCTTTCTATCATTTGTGTGGGCAGTGACAAAGGACTCAAAGTAGAGACGCTCCGGCCCACACAAGAGAAGGACTCTAATTTATTTTGACAAAAAAGTATAAATGGCTGAACTGACGTACTGAAAGCAAAATAAAGTTGGTCTAACCGATACTGCAGTGCCATATTTAAAAAAAACATAATTAGTATTTTAAGAAAGACTGAAAGCAAAATGGGTAATAAATTAATAACCAAATTAAACAGATCAAACGTAACAAAAAAATCACAAATGAAAAGTATCATAAAAATTATAGAAACAAATGAAAAGTATCATAAAAATTACAAAAACAGATGAGAAAGTAACATAAGAAATGCAAAACTTGTAGCCCTATCCTTGGTAAATCCAAAGAACTTAGACATATTACATTCAGTTGAAATTATATCAATACATTCAAGATTCAGGATCTCAAATTAATACAACATATTGCCCAAACCCAAAGTGAAAAAGAATCATGGAAGCAAAATAAAAAATCAGGATAAATAATCAGAACTTCCATACAAAAATTGGTACTAGGTTTACTAACTTCTACTCTGTGACACCAACCTTCTTAACCCGCACCTTCCACCTCACCACCCCTAGCATCATCAGTCGAAGCTTCCTCCTTCACGAATTTGAGTGAGGCTCAAATCCTCTAATGTCAACACGAGTTCCTTTCGCTTCACCAACTTTCTTCTGGCTCCACCGCTCCAAATCCTCTTGAACGCTTCCCCACTCTGCTTCAGGAGTCCGTGCGAGAACAACACAAAAATTTCGTCACCAAAGAAGGAAAGAGGTTGTTTCGGTGATGCAATGGTTGAAGAACTTTTCCTATTTGTTCAATAATGAAATATAGAGAGACCTTAGTTTGAGAAATGATGTATGTTGTGTCGGGAGAAGAGGAATAGCCAAACTTGTAATGGAAGAGAAAAAGGTTACTTAATCTTGGAAGATGAATCGGTTCTTTAATGCAACATTTATTAAATATTTAATTCATATATAAAATTACTTTAAATTTGAATATTACTTACTTTTTTATTATAGTAAACGTTTGTGGTAGCTTTACAATTTTCATTTAATATTTAAATATAAATTTTGAACTCTAAGAAGGAAAACCACAAAATTTGAGAGGGAAAAACTCTCAGTAAAGAGAAAGTAAATTAATACTTTTTATTTTTTTTCATTTACTAGGTGTGGCTTTGTGATGGCTATAATTTGTATAATTAATTTTTCTTTATTTTACTAATGTAGAGAGGTTGAAGTACATGCTACTTTAAACAACTTTTTAAAATTTTTTCATTCTTATAAGAATAAGAAAGAAAAACGTTTTTAAGTGGATTTAGTATATGCAAACTTGTAATTTATTTTAAAAAATTAAAATGTTATTCACACGTCTAAGTTTTGTCGGTTTATTTTGAATTATTAAAGAGTCAGTAGAACAAACTTTAATGGAGTCCATTTTTTCACAGACACAAATTTATGGAAACTATTAACTTGCATTCTTGTAGTATCTAATGGCGTATTTCAGTTCCATCGTCCCACTGGTTTGCTTTAGCATATAAACACGATATGAACGGTCGAAGGTAATTGGAAAAGTACCAATTTTTTTTAACACAACAACAAACCCTATAACCATAGCCAGTTATGTTCACAAGCACAACGCACCGTAGAAATGGACCCATCATAATAAAACTTCAATCAATTATTCATTAATCCAGCGAAATCCATTTCATGAGTTCATAAATCATTTCAAAAATAGGACTTTTTTTTTCCTACGGTCACTTAACTGTGAGGAAAATACTAAATTAAGTTTAGTTTTCCAATGGATAAATAGATCTATTTACCCTAACCTATACTATACTGTGGGTAATTTCAAACGAAGTCATTCTTCCTAACACAAACCAACATTGAACTCAATATTATTAATTTCTTATTAAAATGAGATATATACGTTGGTTTTTAGGAGTTTTATAAAAATTGTTTGCACAAAACTAAATTAGAATTAACTAGAACAAAAATTGTTAGGAATCAATTCCATCACAATGTAATTTGTTTATGAGAATTGATTTTTAAGTATTGATTTTCAAATAATTGATTCTCTCTTAGAGGAAAGGAATTGATTCCTTTACGAGATGGAATTATTCTCCGTAAAAGAATCGATTCCCTCAACAGTTATTTCAGGTTAGATATAATGTAGGAATAATAAAAGTCATATTTCTAATAATATTAAATTGAAAATATTATGAATTACTTTCAATTGTGAAACGACCGGTTTAGATATAACAATATTTGAATAATAATTAATGACAATTTGCGTGTACAAATTATAATAAGGCAGTATTATCTGATAACAACATGTAATAAATAATATTACAAATTTATACCACATAATAACATATCGTTAGACACAAGAGTTTACATGGTTTTTTAAAATGTCAACACAACAAAAATTTCACAAAACTAAAATGTCAATAAATGTCACATGAGTCAAGAATTTTCTTGTGTACTTTCTTTCTTGTATGTATAGTAGATAGATAATAGACAATAATAATTAGGATGACAATAATATTATTAATAATAATAATATTACTAATAATAACAATAGTAATGTTAATAATAATATTAATACTACTAATAACAAAAATATTAATATTAATAGTAATGTTAATATTAATTCAAATAATAATATTAATATTGATTACTATATTAGTATTAATAATATAAAAATGAATTTTTTTTAACTAAAATACTATTTTTTAATTAAAATACTTATAGATTTTAAAATATTTTTTAATTATTGAAATAATTTTTTATAAATTAAATTATATAAAAAATAAACATAATGTAATAAATATTAAAAATATAATAGTAATTAAATCCCTTGTCAATATAGAAAGCTAATGCAGTAAATTCATAATTTTGGAGTAGGAAAATTACACTAAAACCAACACAACAAAATGGAAGAACAATCATTAAAGCTATTTCGTCATTCGAGATTCTGATTATGCATAGTAAAACAGCAGTAAAAGGTAATGAATTTACGAAAAAGCCATCCCAACAAACAACATTTTATACATAAGCAACAGGGTATTTAAGGAATAGAAAAAAGTAAAATGACCAGAAAGCCATAAAATGTTACAGGTGCAAAACATAAAGAATGGGTATTAATGGATTTTCATAGTACTTAGTTTTCTTATAGATATAGTAGATCATTCATTACATACAATTAGCGCTTGCGCTTTAGTTGCTAAATGATAGCGTTTTTCTTATCGAGAAAGTGAATTTGAAACCTTTAACGGTTGTTGGTGTGTTATTTTTAATAATGTATATTATTTTTTATTTATTTGATTATAACATATGATGCAACGATATTTTCATGAATACGTGTCTGACATGTATTTGTATCTAATATTTTTAAATATTTTATCGATATTTATTAATAAAATATGTAAGTATAGGACATTAATATTATGATGATAATAATTTATAATTTTTTATGTTGACAATATTTAATACATGATTTTAATTTGAATTTATTCAACATCGATCATAAAGTTTTATTATATTTTTAAGTATTATTATAGTTTTTTTAATATGTATATATCATGTTATTGTATCTTATTATTTTAAAAATAAATATATTGACGACATATCGAAAATGTGTGATATTTGATAATGTATCGTATCCATAGATTATAGATTACAAGAGACATTATGTTTATGACAATGATATTATGACTTCTATTTTTTGAATTTCATCCTTTACTCCATAATATTAGTGTGAGTTATTGATTAATGTACTATTATTTTTTCCTTTGAAAGAATCAATAACTCAAAATGAAAGTAAATGAGAGTCATAATATAAGTTTTCAACTTTTTAATTGAGTCTTAGATCGTTAGATTTATTATTAATGATTTGACATGGCATTTACCTTATACTTCTGTTTAAATATCACTACATAATTTTATATTTTTTTAACTTTATAATTTTAATTTATTTTAAAAATAATTTGCATTAAATACAAGCAATCATTGAGGGAGATACTCCTCATTAATAGTTAATAATAAATCTTACGAGCCCAGTCTCAATTAAAAATATTTAATAGTTTGAGAATTCAATAAACCAAAAAGAATAAGGATTAATTGAAAATATTTAATATTTAAAAAATTCAATAAATTACCATAATTTAATAGGAATTCAAATGAAAATTTATAAATTTAACGAGACTCAAAATATAATTAAATTTTTTATTTATTATAACAACAATTTATTATGAATTATTATATATATATATATATGTATATATATATATATATATATATATATATATATATATATATATATATATATATATACATATATATATATATATATATATATATATATTCATATATTACTAAAATAAAGTCTTATAAATTTATAATTCATATGATTTTATAATGAATAATTATTACCTGTTACTAATATAATATAATTCAAAGATTAAATTATATAATATTTATACTTTTTATACAAACTGATTCATTATCACACTATTTATTGATAAAAACATGTCAACTATAAATATTCGGGTAAAAGGGTTTTATATTAATAACATTCAATTTTTTTTTTTAAATTAGCTTTATTTTTTATTTTAAAAGTTTAAGATAATATTAATTTCTCTTTTATCAGTGACATTTTTTTTTTGTCTATTTTTTATCGTTTTACACACTATGAAATTAAAGAAAATGATAAAATAGCATAAATTAGTTGAAATAAAGGATATCATAAAAGTTAATAATAGTTTTACCAAAAATAAAGATATCTGGGTTTTTTTTTTACAATCTTAAAAATAACTAAAAAAATAAAGAGTAATAAAGTGGAAACAAAAATTATAATTTGACAAAAAAAATTGACAAAATTGACAAAGTTGTTTTTTACACTTACATACTGCAATTTTAATTTTAAATTTTTATTATTTTTTAAAGTTTTTCACTTTGATGGTTAAAATATCATTCCCCAAGTGGAAAACATACTATATATAAAGTCGGTGCAAACAAATCATACTCACTCAATTGACAGAGACTTTTTTTAAGATAAAAAATCTAACTAAATTTAAAGTTGAGAATTTTTAATGGGTGGTCTAGAGATTAATGAAATTTGAATACAAGATGAAAAGTGAAAGACATTATGATATACATAATTACAATTAATAAGGAAGTTACAAAGGAAAAAATCTAAAAGTTGACATATGATTAAGGTTGTCAATTCCATAAATATACCTATGTTATATTAAGATACTTTATAATTATATTTATTTAATTAAATAGGATTTATATGAAAAATAACAATGAACCATATTGGAGGCAAATTAATATTCATTGGAAAATAAGAACTTGTAAACAAGTACTTACATACGTGGGAGAAAGATTAATAACATGAATTTAATACAGAGGATTTTTAAATTTAACAAACAATATCCAAATGATAACGTGTTTCTACAATTTTATCTTTGTAGTTTTCAAACTTGTATCTTTTACTTTATGTATATTCAAAGTCTAATTATATCTGTTTACAAATATTGATAATAAAATTTAATTATAATATTCATTATATATTGAGAACAATTTATTTATGAAATGAAAAATTATCATAAGATAAAAAAATAAAAAAAACACAGAGATAAATTGAGCAATGAAAAGTAGCTAGGATAGAGGCGAACCTTATCGCGGATATTATACGCGCACTCACGGACAACCCCTCTTCCATGCATTTGCATCTATTTATCTTACACTCTTTTCTTTATTTCTCTTTTGCGTTAATTATGATTTTCATTTCATTACAACATTTAAAATTTAATTTTTAATCATTCAAAAATTTACTACTGATTTGTTTATGAAGTTTTAATCCTTTATTTTAAATTATCTAACAAATTATTCAATTTTTAAATTGAAAGTATGTTAAATAATTATCAAATTATCCATATCCGCTGTTGTCTTTTCTTAAGTTTATAAAAATATGCCGAGTGTTATGAATTGTGTTAACTCCACCGTCTCATATTCCAATAAACAAAAAAAAAAAATACTAAAAATAAAATAAAAAAATATGAAAAAATATATATAAAAACAAGATTTATAGATAATTAAAAATGAAATAAGTAAATTACAAGAGAAAAAAATATATAAAGAAAAAAAAACGTTTTTTAAAATACAGAATGAAAATGACGAGAAAGCTTCTCCTTTCAATCTTAATCAGTGTCGGGAAGGTGTAAAGTGGGGAATATATAGTAAGCAACTTTTTGGGATTAGGTATAATTATCATGAAATATATTGATGTGTTGTTGGGTATAAATATTGAGACGGAGAGCATTGGTTAGCATATGATTGTTGCAGATAAAGAGAAGAGAGAATAAGATGCGTACGTTGTTGAGTAATGCAAAGCCGTATCTGCTGTTATTGGCCGTTCAATTTGGCTCCGCCGGCATGTTCATTTTCGCCATGGATGCCATGAGAAAGGGCATGAGCCATTACGTCTTCACCGTCTACCGTAATCTCATTGCCTTTCTCACTCTCTCTCCCTTTGCATTTCTTCTTGAAAGGTATCTTCCCTTAATACCAACAATCATATCTCTGCATCGCATCTTTTAATTTATCAACTTAATACCAACAATCTTCATATCTTATGCAGGAAAGTTCGGCCGAAGATGACTGTTCGTATATTTTCAGAGATTATGGCACTGGCTTTCTTCGAGTAACCATTATCTTTTACACTTACAAATATATATGAAAATGAAATTGAAGTTTGAGTTTGTTATTGAGAAGAGATGGTGTTACTTGCAGGATAATACTGGATCAGTGTTTCGCTCTCTTGGGCATGAAATTTACGTCAGCTTCTTTTCTTTCTGCTGTCATGAACTCAGCACCCTCTGTTACTTTCGTCATGGCTGTTATTCTAAAGTAAGTAGTTAACCTAATCACAGAAGCTTATATAATAAGGTAACAGTTTCATGAACACCAAAGTGAGAAATGTAGGTTCAAGCCCTAGAGGTGCAAATCTAGTATACTAATATCAATTTTTACAAAAAAGAAAGTCATAAGAGATTACTTACCATGCCATTGTTATTCTTTGGACAGATACACTTGGATTGGACCTAGTTGTGAATTCTTATTGGGACATTTAATTTAAAAAGTAATTTTTTGACAAATATTTTGTTTGACAAGTTCTTAAATAGAATAATTTTTTATTCTTTTATGAAAATTACAAAAATAAAGTAATAAAATTTTATTTTATTTTACGGGAAATGGATGTCTGTTAAAGTTTGTCGATCAAAATTTTATGGAACTATCATTTTCCTTTAATTTAAGGCTGAAATTAGTCATCAACACCTCATTAAAATAAATGGACTTTGATCAAAGTAATTCTGTAATATATATATATATATATATATATATATATATATATATATATATATATATATCTTTTTATAAACATTTTTTATCGGTAAATAAATAATATATTAATAATAAAGCACTTGGGGTGCTTTAATTCTTTTACACAGAAAAAAAAAAACTAGTTCATCAATTACAAAACCAACAAGTAAATCATATAATTTTAACTACAAAGAACATTTCTATTTTCCTGTAAATTTTCACAAAAGATTAAGAATATTATCCGGTACATAATAAACAAAGAAAATAAATATGCAAATTTTCTTTGTTTAAATACCCTGATTTCTAATTTTGTTTTTCACTTTATTCAATTTATTACAAATTTAATGCTATGTTGTATAAAATGTTTTTCATTAAAATACTATTATTAGTATATAAAATAAGAAAAAAGATATAATTTTTTAAAGAATATTAAAAAAAAAAAACTGGGTAGACTTTAAAAAAAACACCCAAAGTCCTAATAACAACTTTATCAAGTTCATTTTGAAATTTAAACTTATTATATCCACGTGAATAAAATGTAACAACAAATAGAGCAGATTACAAGTTTATTAAAGTCAGAAATAATATTTTATATATAGGCAAGAAATAACATACGTGAACTATAAAGAGAACTATAGTAATTAAGAAAATTATGTTTTGAAAAAGTTATATTAATAAATTTTTGACAAACATGTGACAATACTTTAATAAATAAAATAAATGTTTGATATGATTTAGAAAGAGAAGAAAAATGTTTGGTATATGTTAAAAAGTAAATTTTATTAAAAATAAGTTTGTCAAAAGATTATAGTCCTAGTAATTATTACTAAATTTTCTTTTCCAAAAAATAAAGGTTTGATATGATTTAGAAAGCGAAGAAAAATGTTTGGTGTATATTTAAAAGTAAACGTTATTAAAAATAAATTTGTCAAACATCATAGTCATGGTAATTATTAGTAAATTTTCTTTCCCTAAAACCACCCTAATAAGGAACACAGAGAAAATCATTCATTCAATTTATTACTACTGAATAGATTGGAACACATGAAGATGAAGGAGACAACATGTAAAGCGAAAGTTATTGGAACAATAGTAAGTTTTGGAGGCACTTTGCTAATGGCACTGTACAAAGGTCCGGCCCTTAGTGTTATGGGATCTTCGACCACCCAACCGGAGAACGTCAACAACCCCACCACTGACCACTGGATCATAGGAACATGTTTCCTCCTTATTGGTTGTGCAGGCTTTTCTGCCTTTTACATATTACAAGTAAGTTCATGCACCACACAATACATCCAAATGAAACATATATCTATTTATTTTCCGAATGAATGATGCATACATATATATATATGTAGGTCATAACATTGAGAAAATACCCAGCAGAGATGTCCCTGGCTACTTGGGTTTGCTTTGTCGGAGCCCTTCAAAGTTCTGTCGTGGCATTCTTCGCAGAACGCCACCACCCTCATGCCTGGTCCATTGCTTGGGATACACGATTCTTTGCTCCTGCTTACGCGGTAAAAACATAGAATTCAAGCTCTTCTTATGAGTTTTCTTTTCATTAATCTCTTGGCTTAATTCTATTACAGGGAATAGTTTCATCCGGAGTTCAGTATTACATACAAGGCGTGGTGATAAAATCGATGGGCCCAGTTATTGTGACGGCTTTTAATCCTCTTCGAATGATCATCATTACCACCTTGGCCTGCATCGTCCTCTCTGAGAAACTCTACCTTGGAAGGTACTGCATAATTCAATTTTACGTGTACTCTTTTTTATCTTCTAAAATTATATTAACCTGATGTAATTAATTAATTAATCTCCCTCACTATTTTTGTGCTGATCTTGAATGATGTCAGTATCATCGGAGCAGTGGTGGTGGTTCTTGGACTGTATCTTGTTGTGTGGGGAAAATATAAAGAATGCCAGAAAAGGATAATGCCACCGTCCCATGCAAATGTTATCTCTCCACAAGATCAACGTCAGCTACCTGTCACAGCTCCAAAGAATGATAGCAATAACAAGACCTAGTTATAGTTCATGGCCATGATAAAAGAAATAAATATGTCTCATGTTTACATATGTGTAATCGTTACATTTACGTAAAGTAATATTTTCAACATATTTGAGAAAAATGAAGTAGGTGTAGGGTACAAATCACTGTAGGTGGCATGGGAGTGGAATTTATGATATAAGGCGTATAATTGTTGCAGTGATCTGATATGTTTTGGGCGAGTCACCGCATATTATATACGGAGTTTCTGGCTAAATTGGTTCCGTATTGAACTTTATAGAGTATTCGATTGGGAAAGATGTATTCGAGTTGTTGGAGATTCTGATACAAGTCTAATCGTGTATGTCGAGTTCATACATTAAGCATCCATCCACGTTCATCCCACTTGTTTATTTTGGCATAAAAAGTGGGTATGAAAGAGCAGGCTTCTTGAGAGAAGCACATTTACGTACCAAATTCTTCCCAAAAAAACTAGATGCTCAAGTACTTCTGAGCTCATGCGAGGGCACCATCACACCACACGTATTAATGGACCAATCACAATACCCTTTATTTTATTTTTCCCATCAAGTACGTGAAAACAATAACTTTTTTTCATAAATTCATCAAATTAGTTTATATATAATTAAATATACAAAAAATGTCTCATTTTATCCTCTTCACAAGTCTATTTTTATTTATAAATAAATTTAGTTAATCGATGCATAGGTGTGTAGGATCAAGAAACCATTTCTCATTAGAGTCATGAAATTATATTTTCTTAGGGCATTTTGTTGAGGATATCGATATAAAAAAATGGCTGAGCCAAAGAAATCGAAGGATATGAAGAAATTGAAGAAGTCAAGCGATAGAATATCAAGAAGTGGATTACTATGTAAAATATCGAGAAATTGTCAAGTTAAAGAAAGACAATTAAGAATAGTAAGGAGATGATAAAGAAAAAGGAAAACTCGGTTTATTAATAGAATCATTAGAAGAACAAGATCAAAGGAAAACTTACACGAATCAAAACGACATTGAATAGAAGTAATCCTTGCAAGCATTGACTTAGTGGACATAACTAATGCAAAAGTAAACGACTTTAAAGAGTTATCTTAATCATTTTGTAAATTTTTTTATATTTTTATTTTGGTTTAACTGTCAAAAAGATAGAGAAATAAAATATGTTATTTGTATATTCAAAATGGTGTGACAAATTGCATTTTCTCGTGAGTTTATATAAAGTGGTGTGACAAATTGTATTTTCTCGTCAGTTTATATTAGTTTACATTCTCCGCAGTTTTTACTTCTTTACTATATTTATTTCTTAAACAGACACCACTTTAATTCACCTTCATTTTCGGTATTCTCATTTTACATTATTGAAAGCAAGCTAAGATTGCAAGCCTTAAAATTTCAAGATTATCTTAGACTTTCTAATAAATCTATATATTTGGAAGAAGTGTACTAGTTATTAATTAATATTCACATAAATACGCAATACAGTGAATTAGATTACATATAAAATTTGTTTCAAGGATATAAATAATTTACAAATAAATTTTGTATTATCATTGAATCTTAAATTAAATATTTTGGATTGAAAACAAGTTTTCAAGCCTCAAACCAAATTCTCAGTGAACACGAATAATACCATTCAAAAAAAAAAAACTTAAGTAAATACATATTTATAGTTAGGAATTCAGGTGTGAGTCTAAGTTCCACATTGACTATAAATGAAAAACTAGAGTACTATATGAGGATAAAGACCCATAAATTTATTGCCTTATAAGGTTTTGGGTTGAAAGTGGTGTCAATGCCTTATGTAGTTGGACTCAGATCTCATTGGTGTTGTATCTTTCCACTGAAAGCACTTTGTAACCCTAACATTTACAAGCAATTTGTATTTTAGAATTTCAAATCAATATATATATAATATGTTTTTTGAACAAATGGTGTTGAATATTTTAATTATGTTCTTTTCAAAAAAATTTAATTTAAATTATAATTTAGAGGTGTCAATTTTTTTTTTTTAAATTCATTTTATCTAACTATAAAAACTTTAGAAAATTATTTTTCATTGTCTTTAATTACTGGATTCATATGAAATTATTAAGGTTTAATTGACGTAGATGCATTTTTTTCATGTTCATCACAAGTATTTCTCTTGAAAAGGAAATAATCAATTATTTTACCCATTATTATAAAATTTTCTAATATAAATTTATTACTACTCATCTATTTAAAAAACGATAAATTTATCACATTTGAATGATACACAATAGACAAATTTATCACATATAAAAAAGAAATTGTTTTATAAAAAAAGTAGAAATTGAATTTATTCAAAACAAAAATTGATTGATCCAAAATATTTCTTCACTTTTTCAATTTCACCTTGATGCAATTTTGTTTTGAAAATAACCATGCATAAAGTTTAAAAAAGAAAATAAAAAAGTTAATATAAATAATTTAATAATATACAAAAACAATTTTAAAATACATTTAAAAAATTAAATAATAAAAAATTGGAGGAGCCATGACTCCCCTATGTCACATAAGATCCGCCACTGACAGTGACGGACCTTGATAAAAAGTTTTGAAGGGGTCAAAATAATATATTCAAATTTAATATATTTAATCATTGTCATTAATATAATAAAAGTATATATAATTTAGTATTCAAATCTCCTTGTATGTTTTTCCTTAGAAAAATTGTAGTTTTGAAGTTTTATTTGATTTGGAACCCATTTTAGATAAATTTTTCTAATTTCATCTCTTCTCTTGAATATTTTGGTATTTGGGAATAAGTTCCAAAGAATTAATATGAAACTTCTCACCTGTAATTCCTTTTGAAACTTAAGGAAGGGTTATCTAATTTGAACCTTAGTATCATCCATGAAAATAGATGAAAAAGTAAATTTGTATTGTTTTCATCCTCACGAGTATCTTTCCTTTACTCACTTAAAACAAATAATCTATTATTTTATTCTTCATCTATATACCTAATTTTAAAAAAATACTAAGACTAAAAATAATTTATCAAAATCTAATAAAAAATTGAAAGACATAATTACTAAAAAAATAATATATGGTAATCAAGTCACATCTAAAGAATGTTATGAAAGAACATATATATAGTACATGTCTTTTCTTTCTTCATAAAGAAATAAATATACAAAAGATTCATAAAAGAGAAAAAAAATACTAAATATCAAACTAATATTTTTCAATCAAAAGACAATAGAGAGTTACATTTTTTATCTGAATAAGAGAATTGATGAGAAATGAAAGTTAGAAGAATGAACTTATGACTAACTTTTTATTTCTTTACTAAAAGAAATAATAAAAAAAGATATGCAAGAGTAATAAATGAATATAATATATAAAAAACCTAAAATGGAAAAAAAATATTCCAATAAATTTTATTATTTTTTTATTATATTTAATTTTATATTTTATTATCTATTAGCATTAAATATTATATTTTATAAAAAAGTTTAATTTAAAAAATTAAATAATTCTTTTTATAAAATTTAAAAAATTTTGGGGAACCATGACACACCTAAAGACCTTCTAAGATCCGCTGTTGACCACTTATCCATACCCGCTTTATTAAATATACATATAAAATATATTCATATTCATTACTCATTCATATATATATATATATATATATATATATATATATATATATATATATTTTTTTTTTTTTTTTTT
>Ga0209589_1002974_pt1 | contig 29581 bp, 22 predicted proteins | sample CowpeawhiteBW_FD_187525 | JGI IMG/M metagenome (GOLD analysis project Ga0209589, IMG submission 187525) | Root nodule microbial communities of legume samples collected from California USA - Cow pea white BW (SPAdes) (version 2) | ecosystem: Host-associated > Plants > Roots > Nodule | place: USA...
ATGACATCACTCTTTATTGTATTTCTAGAAACTAAACATGCATCAGGATTGATATAGCTTATCCAAATTCTAAGAGCTTCATACTCAACAAAGTTGAAAGGTAAACCGTGTTGGATAATTAAATTGGCACACAACTCACGACAAACCATTGGATCTATTCTTCTAGCTTTTAACTTTCCTTGCCCATCCACTATCATTTGCCTAACATCTTCAAATTTAAGTTTAGTACATTTCTCCATGTGACGCTTCAGATGAGATGTGCCATTTTGACTACCAATAACATATTTTTTGTTGCACCCATTACACTTTGCCCTATGTTTTCCATCATCACTAGCACCAATCCTTGTAAAATATTTCCATACATCAGAAGTTCTTGACTTCTCAGTTTTCTTACTACTAGAGGATTCTCTAAGTTTTACACTATTATCCATATCCTTTTCAACCGCATCAACATTCGTAGACTCATTACACACATTTTCAGTTTCATGATCTTTACTTGGAGGAGGACTACTACTAGACTCATGCTCATCCATGATATTAAATCTGGTTCACTAAATCCTAACAACAAGATGGTAAAACAAAAATGAGTATACTGACTCTTCTACAAAGTTACATCAAACTTACAACAAAAGGTTAATATTGTTCAAAGTTAGGATTTCAACTGAACCAGATTGCATACATAAAATCATGAGAATTGTGTGAAGATTGAAAAAATCAAATTCTGCATTTGTGTTTTAAAATATAACAATTAGAAAATTGAGTTCAAAATCCATGAAAATATGAGTAAAACCTTATGCTGAAAGCACTAAAACGATTACCAAATACAAGTTCATACATTTGTGAAATACTTTACAACACCCGAAGTCTGTAAACTGTAGAGTTTCTACATATCCACGATTCTGAATGTCCTCGAAAAGGTCCAGAACCATTTTCTCCAGAGAAAATTATTGAAAGGGATAAAACAACCAAACATTTTTCAATCCAATAGCATTATACAGCAATCCAACAACATTTTACTACACAAACATCAACAAACAATCCAGACCAATCATTCATCTCAATTAAAAGCAATGGATCGATATGATTACCTCCAATCCAAATGACCAATTAATGGCAGCAGCTACGAAATTGAAATTTGGGGAAAATTGAAGGATGAACAACGATTAATGGCAGCAGCTACAACCATTAGGATTCACAGAATGGGTTGTCCTGGTCGAAAATCACAAAATCAGAAATCTAGGGTTACGAAATTAAGAATTTAGGTTACAAATCGGGAGAAAGGGAACCAGAACGGAAATTACGAACAAACCTGTGCTGGCGGTGGTCGTGACGGTCGGAATCGTCCGCCAATCGCAGTGTCTGACGGTGGCTCTGCGTTCTCCATGCACGGCGCTGTTTTCTCGCTTCTGGCAGCCACGTGGTGGATGTCATGGTGGAGGAGAAGAAGGTATGGCTAGCGTCTTTCGTGGTGGCCAGCGACGAATGGGTGGAGGAGAAGCGAGTCTGTGTGTGTGGCGCAGAGATGAGAATCAGGAAGGAAGAATCGCCCAGAGTTGTGGTTTGGTGATAGGGGGCGCGCGTAGTGAGGGAGGGATAAAAAAATTAGGCACGTGTTGTTATGTGTTTTAGTAAGTGGTACGGGCCGCGGGCTGGCCCGACGGGCCAGCGGGCTTGACGGGTCGGGCTGTCATGGGCTGGCGGGCTGAAATTCTTGGCCTAGCCCATGCTTTTTCAGTCGGGCTGGCGGGCCGGCCCATCGGGCCAGGCCCATTTTGCCATCCCTAGATATGTACATCCCCATTCCCAATTGAAAAAGTCAGGGATTTCCCATACCCAAACCCATACCCAGTCAATGCAGGAATTCTCCGTCAAAACGGGAATGAGTTTGGGCAATACCCACAAGGATGAATTTATTTGCCATCCCTAATTGTGTATCATTTGTCTATATTGTCATCTTAATCGTGACCAGTGGCGAAGCTTTTATGAAGCTGGGAGGGGCCTTGGCCCCCCAAATATTTTTTTTTTTTAAATTATATATATGTTTTTGAAATTTTGAAAAACTTTGAAATTTTTTTAAATTATAGATAGTGTATTTTAGAAATTGAAGAAAATTTAATTATATTTTTTTATTTCTTTTATGAAATAAAATATTTAATACTAATAAATAATAAAACATAAAATCAAATATAACAAAGAATACAAATATTTATGTTTAATTACTTTTTTATCTATATTTTCATCTAAAAATATCGAATTGTGATTAAACAATTGAGATCAAATTGAGACTAAAAAAAATGGGAAGACTTTGATACTTTTGTAAATAGTAACCAAAAGAGTAATTAAACAAAATATTTAATAAGATATTTTTTATTTTTTTTCTCATTGCCTTTTTAGTTTTTCACTCTCGTATATATTTTTTTTTTGAAATAAAGAAGAAGTTATATATATATATATATATATATATATATATATATATATTCATTATTTTTGCTCTAATTTCTTATTTGTTTCTTTTCTTTCTCGAATAACAAGATGTAACTCTCTTGTCTTACTTGATAATGAAATATTAGTTTAATAATTATTAAAATTATTTTTTTATCTCATGAGTATCTTGTATATTCATTTTTTATTATTATAGAAGTAAAAAATAATGTATTGTGTGTTTTTTCTTAACCTTGACTACCATATATTTCTCTTTTAATAATTATGTCTCTCAATTTTTTATTAGATTATAACAAATTATTTTTTAATATATTTAAAAAAAGTATATTGATGAAGAATAAAATAATAAATATTTTTTTAAAAGTGATAAAAGAAAAACTACGTGAAGATAAAAAAACAACATAGATTCTACTTCTTCACATATTTTGAAACATTATACTAATGATTCAATTGTTCAGTTACATAAGTTATTTTTTTAACACATTATACTAATGATTTAATCAAAATCAAATAATCATATTACTTTAGCTCCTCCAACACTCTTGATCAAGATCCGCCACTGATCGTGACGATATCACAGACTAAAAGAAGGAAATTAGGTTTAAATAGAGATCTGAAGTTGTTACTATAATTTATTTTAAAAGATTATAGAAAACCATAAAGATAAAGCATAATCCGTGAAAATCAAAATTTTTGATTTTAGAGTCAGTTACACTTAGAAGGTATTAGCACCTTACATCGTCCATCCAAAAGCTATACCTTTAATTAAATTTATCAAAAAAGATGTGTTTATTTTAAATATTCATTTTTTTATAAATAAGAAAATATTGAATAAATAAATGTTTTGAGTGTAAATGACACAATAAGAATTGATTTGGCCCTACGTATTCTATTAAAAATGAGAAATCAGGACTCGACAATATATTTTTTTAGTAAATAAAAAACTATTGAATAAATGTATTTTTGAGTGGAAAGGAACAAGAAATTTTAATTTGATTTTGTTAATTTTGGAAAGTTTTCTTTTATATTTTTACATTCTAAAAAATGAGTGTCATGCGAGTTGTGCAACTGAGTGAACACTAAAATTTTTTTTTTTTACATTTTTTGTTGTATTTTGGAAATGATTGTCGTGTGACGCGACCTGTTGAGGTCGGATAAAAATCAAAAGTAAATTATAAATTAATTGTAAAAATGAAAGTAAATTATAAATTATTTGAAAAAAATTGTATCATACAACGACGAGTAAACACCAAAAATACTTTTTACATTTTAAGATTTTTTTTATATATTGAAGGTGAGTGTTATGCCACGTTAGGGGATAGACAAACACGAAAAAGTAAATGAGAAAGTAAAATCTTTAACATTTTTTATTATTTTTTAAAAGAAAAAGTTGCATAGGGTTTAAGATGTAAGTGGAGGGGTGCACGTGTGTACCTCAATTCTAAAAACTATTTCTTAATTTTTAACTTTTAATAAACAATTTTTGATTAATAATAATTTGTATATATTTTAATATTTTAATTCATATTTTTAGATGTAAAAATACAACCACGTAATAGTAACTAGCGTCTCTCTTTTAATTATATAATAGAATATAAATGAAAGGGAAGGTGAGAAGAGAGATGGTAAGAATAAAAAAAGAGAGAAGTAGAGTCTATGTGAGTGTGAGAAATGAAATAAGAGAAAAATAAAATACAAAGATTATCTTCAAACTTTTCAAGCATATCTTTCATACCTAAGATAAAGGGATTAAACATTTATCATTTTATCTTTTTATTTTGTTTATCTCTTTATAATTATTTTTATTTTTATATTTACCTTAAGTGAGTTGTCCTTAACCTCATTCTAATTTATATTTAGTTTTTGTTTTTATTTGTTTATTTATATTCATCTCCAATTGTGCATTGGCCCTATTTATTTTCATTTATTCATTTATATTATCTCTAGTCACATACTAGTCCTTTTTGTTTATTATATATTTATTTTTAGTTATGCATTGAACCTATTTAGTTATTTATATAATTACATTATTTAATATCAAAATAAAACTTATGATAAATAAATATTTAATTATTGTAGTTTGAGGTATAAACTTGGTGATTTAAATGAGTAGTTAGTACTCAAGATGAGATATTCTTGGGTTACTTTGTTGGCAATGGTGAGACTCATTTATCATGACTAGTCACTATAAAATTAATCAAAATATTTATAAAGTATAATAAAAATCCAAGTTTTATAGAATTGAAAGAGTTTTCATTTTATTTTATTAAGACATGTTATATTTTTATGTGATATTATTTGTCTCACTTTTCTATTTTATGATTGTGTATGTAAAAACAAAAAACAAAACCTCATAATCTCATCGTAGATGGCTGCCCCTAACATGTCTAACTCATTCTTTGTCGATATCGTAGCAGTCTTTCCAGGAAAGGCATGACAAACAAATGCGGTAAATCATTCAGTAACATTTAAAGGAACGAGAAATTCTACCACCACCTTCCTAAATGATCCAAATGCACACCGGTTATCCCTGAAGGACAAATTGGAGTCACTTTTTATTTATCCCAATAGTCCAAGTGAATCCTATCCATAACATTTTTCCTTCACATGTTTGAAGATTAGTATACATGGGGGAAACTATAAATAAATAATACTCTTTCCTCTTCTAGTATAGAAAATATAATATGTATTAAATGGTGTAAATATAAGATGCTATAGTACTGTAAAACATATATGTAAATATTTTAAGTATATTATTGCAAAATTTGGTGTCAAAATTCTATAAGTATATTATAGAAAATAATAATAATAAGAGTAAGCATTAACTATGACATAATAATAACAATAAATAAATAGTAAAAAAAAATATTATTAGGTCGTCACATTAGAAAAATATTTCCCAAATGATGTGAGGAGAGAAAAAGAAATAGAGTTTATGCAATTGAAACAAGGAAGTATGATCGTAAGGGAGTATGCTTCCAAGTTTGAAGAATTAGGGAAATACTTTACTATCTTTTATCACCTAGAGGAAAGAATGAAGTGTATAAGATTTGAAAATGGACTTAAGCCTGAATTAAGGAAAGTAGTAGGAATACTGGAAATTTATGATTTCCATACGCTTATTCACAAGTTTAGATTTTTGTAAGATTTTGAGAACAACCAAAACAACAAACCAAAATATTTTGGACCTTAGACAAATAAAAATAAACGCAATGACGGAAAACCTTATAATCGCCCCCTAATGGAGGTCCTAATACAGCCAATCTGCATCAGGGAATTCTAGTGGACCTGTATATAATCATATTAGATGCTTTAAATGCGGACAAAGTCATCCTGCTAAATATTGACATCTTAAGGGACCAGTTTGTTTTAAGTGTGGGAAACCTTGTCACTTATTCTCTGAGTGTGGACAACAGAATCCACATTTCAATCTAGCTACACCAAAGGCAAGACCTACCACAACAAGAAGAGTTTACACCATGACTAGAGCTAAAGCCATTAAAAACCATGATTTGATTCAAGATATATATTTTATTAAAGGTAAAACTTTAAATGTATAGTATGACTCAGGTGCAACTCATTCATTCATTTCCAATTATTGTGTTCAACACCTTAATCTATTGATCTCTTTTCTAAAAACTAGTTTGATTGTTTCAACTCCCACAAATGACTCAGTAATTACCAATATAGTTTGTTTAGATTTTCCACTATTCATTGAGAATAAAAATTTCCTTGTAAATCTAGTATGTCTACCGTTATCTCAATTAGATGTAATCTTAGGTATGGACTGGTTATCTTCCAATCAAGTCCTTTTGAATTGTATTGAGAAATTAGTAATATTTCTAAACTCTGAGAATCTTTTGAAATCACCTACCAACTCAAAAAGTGAACCTTTAATGAATGAAATTTTAGGGTACTTATTATTATTTTCTATAGAAATAAAAGAGGAAGTTGAGTTGAAAAATATAGCAGTTGTTCAAAATTTTTCAAAAGTCTTTCCTAATGATATTCCTGATTTACCACCTAACAGGGAAATTGAATATTCAATAAATTTGATGCTTGTAACTAAACCAATATCTAAAGCACCATATAGGATGTCATCCTCTGAATGAGCAAAACTGAAGAAATAATTGAAAGAGTTACTTGAAAAATAATTCATTCGTCCTAGATTGTCACCTTGGGGAGCCCCAATTTTGCTAGTTAAGAAGAAAGAGTTTTAGGTTGTGTGTAGATTACCGTCAATTAAATAAATTTACCATAAAGAATAAATACCTTATTCGTAGAATAGATGACTTGATGGACCAATTGGGAGGAGCCTTTGTGTTTTCTAAAATAGATCTGAGGTCAGGATATCATCATATTAGAGTAAAAACAGAAGACATACAAAAAATTGCTTTCAGAACTAGATATGGTCATTACAAGTATCAAGTGATGCCTTTTGGTGTAACCAATGCTCCTGTAATATTTATGGATTATATGAATAGAATTTTTCGTCCCTTTTTAGATTATTTTGTAGTTTTTTTTATAGATGACATTTGTGGGCAAGATAGAAAAATGGTGGCATATGGTTGTAGCCAACTAAGAACACATGAGAAGAATTACCCAACCCATGATCCAGAATTAGCTGCCATTGTTTTTGCACTTAAGATATGGAGACATTATGTCTATAGTGGTAAGTTCAAAGTTTTTAGTGATCATAAGAGTCTCAAATACTTGTTTGACCAAAAGGAATTAAATATGAGTCAAAGGAGATGGATGAAATTTATGAAAGATTATGATTTTGAATTACATTACCATCCAGGAAAGACAAATGTAGTGGCAGATGCTTTTAGTAGAAAATCTTTACACACTAATGATTCATGAAATGAATTTGTTAGAAAAATTTAGAGACATGAATTTAACGGTCAACTAAGCCATGATAAAATGCAATTAAACAACATTCAGATCACTAACAATTTACAAAAGCAAATTCATGAGGCATAAAAAGGTAATGAGTTCATTCAAAAGAAAAAGAAATTGATAGGTCAAAGGGATGGAGAGAATTTTGACATAGATAGGATAGAAACTTTGAGATTTAAGGATAGGATGTGTGTACCCAATAATGAAGAAATTAAGAAAATGATTCTAGAGGAAGCACGTAAAAGTAAATTAAGCATGCATCCGAGCACAACAAAAATGTATCAAGATCTCAAGAAAATATTTTGGTGGCCTAAAATGAAAAAGGAAGTGGCACAATATGTAGCAAAATGTCTAGTTTGTTAAAAGGCTAAGATAGAACAGCAAAATCCAGTAGGAATGTTACAATCCTTAGATATACATGAATGGAAATGTGATAGTATAACAATGGATTTTGTGGTTGGCTTACCACGAACCATTCAAAAATTTGATTCCATGAGTTATCGTGGATAGGTTAACAAAGTTTGCTCATTTCTTACCCATTAACATTAGATATTCATCGAAGAAATTGACCGAATTATACATAAGAGAAATTGTGAGGTTGCATGGAATTCCAAAAACTATTGTATCTGATAGGGATCCTAGATTTACTTATAAGTTATGGGAAAATTTACATCAGGCCTTGGGGACTAAACTCCATCTCAACTCAGCTTACCTTCCCCACATTGATGGACAATCAGAGAGAATCATCCAATCTTTGGAAGATTTGCTGAGAGCTTGCATATTAAAAGAATATGATAGTTGGGATTGATGCTTGTCTTTGAATGAGTTCAGCTATAATAATAGTTTCCATTCTAACATATATATGAGACATTTACCTGCATTTATTTTAGTCTATAAAAATTTTGAGGACGAAATTTCTTTTTTTTGGGGAGAAAATGTAACATCTCTAAATTTAAACCACAATGTTTTCAGTATGTTAACACCTAAAATTTTAGAATACATTACTTTTGATGTATACTATATCTAGTTATATATAGTAATAAATTAAGATCATGTAAATATATAAATATAAAGATTATAAATATTCAGGGAATCAAAATTAATAAAGTGTTTACAATTAAAATAATTACAATAAAAATATTACTACAAAATAATATACTTCAAATAATAAAATAAGTTATAATACTTATAACATTATATACGTATAAACTATAACAACATATTTTTTCCAGTTATAATAAAATATATATATAATCCAGTAAAAAGGGGAAATCACATAACAATAACTAAAATCTCTCTTTCAATTATATAATAGAATATAAAAGGACCTGTACGACAATCCTTTCCTTCACGTGCATGCACCAACAATGGATAATACAGGATAAGACGGACAACTAATATTTAATGTCATGTTAATTTTTAATGTAATGCATGATAAAAATCTTTGAAAGCTTAATCTCTAACTAACAATACTAACTAGTAGAATATGAAACAAAAAAAAATAGTGCATTCTAAACTAAATGCAATTATTTTAATAGTGGGTTGAACTCAACGCGGCTCACTTAACCCACGGGTTAAACGGGTTTGAGCCGGGTTGAAAGGGAATATGAGAAGAGAGACTATAAGAATAAAAGAAGAAGCACAGTATGTAGGAGTGTAAAGAGAGAAGATATTTATCATTTTATCTTTTTAGTTTTATTATTTTTCGTATGTCTTCATAAATGTTTTTATTTATATATTTACCTTAAGTGAGGTGTCTCTAATCTCATTCTAATTTATATTTAATTCTCGTTCTTATTTACTTATTTATATTTATCTTCTTGTGCACTAGTTCTATTTATTTAATTTATATTTATATTTATTTTCATTTATTCATTTATATTATCTCTAGTCACGTATTGGTCCTTATTTTTATTATATATTACTTTTAGTTATGCACTGATCTTATTTATTTATTTATTTGTATAATTACATGATTTAATAACCTTGGGGATTTAAATGAGTAGTTAGTACTCAAGATGAAATGTTATTGGGTTACTTTGTTAGTCATGGTGAGACTCATTTATCCTGACTGGTCACTACAAAATTAATCAAAATATTTATAAAGTATAATAACAATCTAAGTTTTATAGAATTGAAAGAGTTTTCATTTTATTTTATTTTATTAAGACATGTTATATTTTCATGTGATATTTGTCTCACTTCCTATATTATGATTATGTATGTAAAAAAATAAATAATAAAACCTTATAATCTCATCGTGGATGGTTGCCCCTAACATGCCCAACCCATTCTTTGTTGATATCGTAGGAATCTTCCCAGGAAATGCATGGCAAACAAATGCAGTAAATAATTCGGTAACATTTTAAGGAACGGGAAATTCTACCATCACCTTCCTAAATGCTCCAAATTCACCAGTTATCTTTAAAGGACAACTTGAAGTCACTTTTTATTTACCCCAATTCTCCAAGTGAATACTATCCATTACATTTTTCCTCCACATGTTTGAAGATAAGTATATGAGGGGGAAATTGTAAATAAATAATACTCTTTCCTATTCTATTATAGAAAATATAATATGTACCAAATGGTATAAATATAAGATGCCCACAATATTATATATATATATATATATATATATATGTGTGTGTGTGTGTGTAAATATTTTAAGTATGATATATGTTATTGAAGAATTTGGTGTCAAAAATATATTATAGAAAATAATAATAATAATAAGCATTAACTGTGACATAATAATAATAATAATAAATAAATAGTAAAAAAAATATTATTAGGTTGTCACGTATCTAAGAATCTCTAATATTATATAAAAGTTAAGGAATGATAATTCGAGTTGGAATATGTAGGATGACTAAAAAATAAGAAGTTTATTGGACTGAGTATTTCAATCTTGGTTAATTTAGGTTTGCTTTTCATAATTCTATAGTCCAATGATAAAGTTGGCTAGTTTGTATAATCTATTACATATTAGGAAAAGAAGATATTACCAAAATTACTATATTATCTATTTTCTTTTATTGATAGGTGTCATAAAAATTAATTTTTTTGTCATTTTAAAACTTGGGTAAAAAAGGACATGGGTTCAAATCTTACAAAAGTTAATTTATTTTTACTTTTTCATTTATTTATGATTTCAACTATAATATTAATTATATGTAATATTATTATTTATAATATTTTTATAAGTATTATCATTTGTAATTATTAATAATATTATTATTATTATAAATATTATTTGTAATGATAATAGTAAAATTATAGCCAAAATAAGTATTATAATAATAACAATAACAATAGTTATAATTATTATTATATTATATGTTACTGTTATATATTATTACGGTTAATATTATTAATATTATTAGTAGTAAAGTTATTTTGTTACTGGTAATATTATTAGTAGTAAAGTTATTATTGTTATTAATAATATTAACATGTATTATATTAATTTTATTATTATGTATTATTAATATGAGAAAAGAAGTACTAGAAAACTTATTATTATTATCACTATTATTATTAATAATAATAATTATTATTATTATTAATAACAACTATAATTATTATATTACTATTATAAATACTATCATATCTAATTTGAAAAATTGGCATTATGAAAATATTATAATATTAACCACCATAATAATAATTATTATTAATATTATTTTTATTGTCCATAATTATTATTAGTATTATTATAAATATAATTGTTATTATTATTATCACTATTATTATATTCTATAATTATTTTATTATTATTATTATTATTATTATTATTATTATTATTATTATTGTCAACTCTCACTATAATTATAATTATTATTATCGTTATTATCATTAACTATAATTATTATGATCATTATTACTATCAACTATAAGTATTATTATCATTATTATTAATTATAATTATTTCTATAATTATTTTACTATTATTTTTATTACTATTATTGTTATTATTAATAATAATAATAATAATAATATTATTATTATTAGACACACATTTTACTTTTATTTACTATGGGATTATATCTCAAGTACTTGCATTTTTTATTTGTTTTGTTATTCATTTTATCTATATATATGTGAAATTATTTGAATTAAAGAAATAGTTATTGAAATTAGTAAAATGATAAAACTGAGAAATAATTTTTTATTATGAATAATTATTTAAATTTAACAAATAATAATTAAGAGGATAAAATTGTAAAAACAAAAAAGGACATAAAAAATGTGTATCTCCTTAGCTGAGGTGAACTCTAGCTTGGGCCCGTTATGGTAAGAGGATGTCTAGTCTTCTTGTAGGTCCCTTGACTAGAGGTATGTCATCACATGGATGGGCAAGATATATTTGAACATTTGAGGAGTATTTCCTCGTTCGCCAATATGTAGCTATTGTTGTTAAAGAGATCATATTAATACTGCTTATCTATAACAACTCCAATATTGTTAATAAAATATTGTAAAATATTAGTATGGGTAAGATAAACCAAAGTCATCTCCCAACGAACAAGAAATTAATTTCTAACAAATTAGTTCTTACAAAATCTATACAAAAAAGTTTAGGCAAATAAAATAAATTAAGAAAGAGAAGAAGGGTAAATAAAATAAAAATGAAAGAAATAAAATTGAAAAAGAATAAAAATGAATTAAATAACAAAATAAAAATAGCTTGGTTCTAATGCTTTTTCAAAATAGGATTCATTGTTGGTTTTCTAAGGATTATTATTCAATTGATATTTCTCTTAGATTTTAAATTAATCAATGTAACTTCTCAATTAATATGTTGACATTCTCACTATTAACCAAAGTAACTTATCAATTAAAAACAAGAACTTTTAAGATTAATCATAGTAAATTTAACCAAAGTAATTTCTCAATTAAATATTACTATGTTAATCATGTTTATTCTTTTACCTCTTAAATCGAGTAAAAAGTTAATTAACCAAAGTAACTTCTTGAATAATTCAAATTAAAGCTTTCACCTTTAATCAAAGTTACTTCTAAATTCTTGGCAAAAACTAATTCAATCATATGAAATTTCCCAACGTTAACCAAAATAACTTCTCAATTAAAATTGAAAACCCTTTCACTCATTTGATTGTTATGTTATGTAGATTGAACATCATGCTAACTTGCTATAATGTAAAAATCGTTACTTTTACTTGATTAAGAAATAAAAGACATAGATAAAAAATGTTGTTGATTAAGTGTATATGAAATGTTTTTGATGATGTCCATAATAGCATGAGAATGATTGAAATTAGAACAAGACATAAATATATATGTATGTGATAATCTGAAAATGTTAATTTGTTGCCTTAATAGTTGACTAGGCTACTAATCTAGTTAACTAGGTTAGTTTTGATACTTAGTTTTGAGCCCTGTCATAATGTAGTCGACTAGGCTCGTCCTGACAGCAACTGTTAAAATAAAAACAGATTCTGCACCTTTAGAAAAGAGAGTTTTTCAACCAGAAAGAAAGTGAAAAGAGAGCTAGAAATCTTCTTGGAGAATATACTGCAGCAAGGGCTTATGTGTTCATCATGATTGATCATCAAGATCAAGTGAAGAGAGTGTAATATTGGCACTAAAACAATGTACAAAATCAGGTGTTATTGTTTCATTACTGTCATTGTTTCATTATTGTCATTGTTTCATTACTGTCATTGTTTTGTATCAAATTTTGTATTAGTTTTTGTATCCGTTTCCTGTAGGTTCTTGAATCTGAAATTTTGTGTGTTATCACTGTGATTGTGGTAATTGTATGTAAAATCTTGGAGCATTATAATTTGCACTATTCTTGAAGGGGTGTTTTCAAGAAAGTGTGGTTTTAGAGTTTAGGAATTACATAGGTGTTTATTGTATTCCTTCTCTTGTTGATATAGTGAAATTTCTAGTGAGGAAAACTAGAGATTAGATATAGATTCATTTGAATCGAACCCGTATAAATCTTGTTGTCTCTTGTGCTCTCTTGTTCTCTCTTTCATTCTCTTTTAATTTTTGCTAGATATAAAGGTTGAACAATATGCATTCTTAAACTCCTTTTGTCAATTGGTTAAAGATTTCATAAAAATTGTTTTTCAAGTGTAAGAACAAATCAAAAGTTTGAAAAACCAATTCACCCCCCTCTTGGTTGTGAAATATTGGTGCATCAAATCTAACAAAAATAAATCACAATAAGAATCAAAAAGAACAAATAATTTTATTCACCTAACCATGGATTACCATTACGAAATTATAGTAGAATCACAATAGAGGCTTAACAATCCATGCAATGTAAAAATAACATAAAAAAATAGAAGAAGGATGGAAGAACATGAAAAGAGAAGCATAGGGTGTGGAGAAGAGGTGTTGGCTGAAATTAGGCGACCAATGGGTTCCTTAGATTTCCCCTAACGAATTTCCCCTGACGAATTTCCCTTAGTCTCTTGATGTAGAAATTGGACTGAGCCTTTTTTTCCCCTTCCTATTGTTTTAATCTTCTTTTTAATAATGTAATATCCTCCAATTATCTTTTAAATAAATAAAATATGTACATGATATATCTTGTTGTTATGGAAATTTAAAAATATTTAAGAAAATCTTACGAAATTTCAAAAGATTTGATAGTAAATTTCTTTTGAAAATTTCTGATATAATTAAATAACATAATTACTTAAAAATATGAAATAAAATGTCTAAAGATATATTTTTGCCAAATTACCTTTTCTCATAAAGATTATTGCATTATGAAAGCCCTTTCGGTTAAAAACATAGAGAAAATTGCATGGTCTAATTTTTGTTGTCCGTTCCCCCATTTCTCATCGGGCCAAAATCCTCTTGCTAAGCTAAACAATTTTAGGCTTATTGGGCCACCGTAATTCTAATTGGGCAAGTTGGATTTTTAAACAACCCTTTTTGCTTCACTTTCATGATCTCTTTGTCATCTTCATGTGATGTTTGGCTTGAGTTCTTGTGACTTTGTTTGTTTGCTATTTTTTTTCTTAAACTTGAAGGTTTCGTGAAGCTTTAATTAATTTATTTTCACACCTCCCTAAGCTTTAACTTAACTACAATTGCACTAACACACCTCAGAATATCCAAAGCACATTTATGCAACTAAATCACTATCTTTTAACATGGTTTTATAAATCATGTTCAATAAGCCTAATTATAAAAAAGCTTAATTAAAACAATATTTTAAGCTCAAAAACCAATTAAGAAGCCAAGATTAAAGGTTAAATGAGTGCTCAAATTTGCATGTAATTTAAAGGGTCCAAAATGAATTTTTTTTTGAATATGATTATTAGATGTGTTCAAATCATTAATTGAGTTTTCTATGTACATGTAGAGTATTTAGTGAGAGCTAAAGTTTGTGGATTTTAGTTGGGTCAGAAGCACAATTAAAGTTAGCTTATTTTCTCTATTAATTATGAGTTAAATGATTTGAATTTATCTTTTTTTGGAGGATTTCAAAGTATGATTGGTGTTGAATATTGATGTTGATTGAAATTGTTATTGAATTTGATATATGTGATGTTGGTATGGTTGTGTGAATATTGATCCTTTAAGATATATCAGTTGAGTTAAATAGTTCTATCTAAGGTCGATTTTGAACTAAGTGGTGATTTTGGCCTGAGGAATGAGTAAAAGTACCTAGTTAGAATCAAGTTAATTATCTTATATATCAATATAATTTCTAAAGTTATGTAGTGATGTGACTCTGTGTGAGTAGGAGCTCATATGATAGATCTAGAATCTTTAACTCCAATTCAACACATGAGTCTTTCGAAAGTAGAATAAATTGTTAATAGTGATTACTGTATAAATTGAATTATATGGTGTATTTGTTGGGAATGTGATGTGTAAGGATGTGAATTTTGAATGTTTGGATTCTAAATGTATTTTTATTCTTCTAAAAATATGTTAGCTTACTCTACTTTGTTGTTTGTGTGGTTCTAACTACAATTATCATCTGTTTACACAAGAGAAAATGATGTTGCAGATGAGAATACTCTAATGAGAGGCCAAAAGTTGGATAATAGGAATAAGAGCTTAGCCCCCCTCAACTCAGATGAGATCCACTCTTTTTATATGTTATTTTCCATGCCTAGGGTGTCTGCCATCAAATACTATGAACATATCTCAAAATAATAATTTATTTTTTTATTTCTAGTTAATCTTTTGAAATATTAATAAATCATTACGTAACTCTTGTTAGATATGGTTAAGATATCATTAGATATTGTTAGTTATAATATTATGTGTTAGTTTTAAATGTAATGTTCTTAGGCCCATCTCCTTCTTTGTATTTTACCAATATATATAAATGTCTAACCCTATGTGCTCAATAAACATTAGGGATTCATTATATGCCTCTTTCGATTTTATTTTAACATAGTATCAGAGTCAAGAGTTGAAGTCTGTTCTATCAAAGATTTTTGTTTCTTGGGTCTATTGTTCGACCCGCTATTAAATCACTAATTAATGTCCAGTCCTATGCTCGAAATGTATATGTCTTGACGTGAGTGGAGTGTGTTAGAAGTCTCAGATCAACTAAAGATAAGATCAATTTGTAGTATATAAATAGGTGCAAATCTCACATTGTAAGAAAATCTTATAAGGTTGAATTAAGCTTAAAATTCACTTCTTTCTTAACAAATCTAAAAGAAAAATTGAAAGACCATTTTGAAAATTTTAAATAATTTTAATATATACTAATAATTTAATGTGTGCGTTATATTTGAAAGTGATCATATAAAATTAAATAAATAAACATATACTTTCAAAAAAAAAACTTATATAATTTATTAATAAATTATATTTTATTGCTAATTGGTTTATGGTTATATTTAATTTTTGTTATTACATTCAAATATCAGCTTGTTTACGTGGTTTACAATTTAATAATAGAAATGGTTATATAATTCAAACTTTATATATAATTACAAATTATAATTAGAATAAAATTAAATTTATAATCGAATTTACAACATTGTTTCTAAAATATATCCACAGAATGCAAAATCATATTATTGTGAATAATTATTTAAACATAAACTTTATTTTTTTTTTTAAAAACACGCTCTCTTAATCACATATGTTATTTTTTCATGACACTAAATCACGATATTATCTAAAATGTCACTATTTTTAGTTCACTTCTCAAGAAAAATTAACACTGAGTGTCTAACAATTACTACTATTCCTTCCTTCTTCATTAAGCACTCGAATATTAGGAAAAGTATTTATTTCAAAAATTTTCCCATGAGGATTCATTTTACTATTAATCTTCTACTTTTTTTTCTCTTTTATTTTATAGAAAGTATTTTTTTTTTAATTTTCAATTTTTTTGTGCATTCGTAAAACTCACAGAAAACACCAGTACTATTTATAGAATAGTATGTCAATGTCTGACGAGTAGCCTATATATGCCTTGAAACTTTCCCTTTTCGAATAATGGCCACACACTTCACCAAGAATGGTGTTCGAATGAGTCTTCCAATTCGTGTGTTTGCTACAAATTTCTAAATTTACCAACAAAAAGAATTCAACGGGTTATATATATATATATATATATATATATATATATATATATATATATATATATATATATTTCATTTCTTTAGCTATTTTCTTTTTTTAGTCAAAGCATATATTTATCCTTTTCCAAAATATGTTGAACTATTTTAAAATATAATTAATTTATTATAATACTTTCCACTTTTTCTTGTACCCATTGTATTGTGGGTTATGACCATTCTTCGTTATTATTAATTATAAATTTAATCATTTTTTTTAATCAACTTGAGTGTGTATAAAGTTTTAATGGTTTTTTAGGGGATTCATTAGAAAGAGATTATATAAATATGACTTGAGCGTAATTCATACAAGGGATTAGCAACACTTCTAATCCAAAATATCGCGTCAATGATTTATGGGTATTGTTTTTTATATGGTATTTAACTTTGTTATTTGTAACCAATATGAGACTTAAACTCACACTTGAATTATTCTCAATAATCTTCTGTCAAGTCTACAATGACCTTTACTTATATAATTGTTGTTGTGGTTTTGGTGTTGTTGTTATCACAATGTCTAAGTTAATCACTAAGATGAAGTTGAGGCTCCGACACCACTTTTAATCCAAAACCTCGAGACAATGGATTTATCGATCTTGTTTCTTATACGATGCTTAACTTTGTCATTTTTACCTAATGTAAGACTTAAACACCCACTTGGTTTATTCCCAACAAGTTTATCTAATTTTTATTGTGGACAATCATATTAAGTTAGCAACATCTAGGGAAAGTTTGTTATGTCGAAAAGAGGGTGTGGATTAATTTTGTACATAATTAATTGTTTATTTGGGATACATTGAATACTTTCTTATTTAGTTGAAATACTCATATACTGGACTTGATACATGATTATGGACTTGAGACATGATTATGTGGGTATTGAAATTATATTTAATTATTAAATAATCCATAAAGTAGAGGGGTAACTCCATAAAATAGAAGGATGAGAAATTATCACATAAAAGAGATACACTTCAAAAATTTCTTAAAGAGTTATTATACTTCCTTAAAAAGGTATCACTATTGAGCTGTCACTTAAAATTTAAAATTTGTCCCACAATAAGGTGGACTAGTGGGTAAAGAGGCTTTCTCACCATTTTTCAATCTTTTCTTCAAAAAAGAAAAATCCTATGTTCTTTTGTTCCATTTTTTTGTATTTTGGATCTATTTATTTACTTTTAATAATTGATATCAACTTTTTTACAAAAAAATACATGAGAATTATATTTACTAAAACACTGAAAAAAAAAGGTGAAGAAGGACTATTATGTGTATTATCTTCTACAATTTTACGTAATGGAGGTGTTTTCTCATCTCTAAACTTATTTATTTTTGTGTTGGTTTGTTTTGGTTTTTGGTTAGTGATATAGTTTTAATCTTGTTTTGGTGGGTGGGATCCTTAAGGGGCTGCCCTTAGTACTGTTAACCAGCAATCTAGAGCCCTTAACCGCCCCTTAAAAAGAGTTGGTGCTTGGTGCAAAGTTCAAGGGGTTTGTGAATTTTCTCAACTAAACAAAATAGTTCTACACTATTTTGTTAGAGAAGAAGAGCTAGAAGAAAAAAAGAAGGGAAAAACAAGTTTAAAAGAAAATGTACCAAATTGAGTAAAAAATGTATAAGGATAAAAATAAATCATAAATCTAACTATAATAACTATTAAGACTAAATTACTACTTAAACCATCAATAAAAAAGATTTTTGTTATAATGAAGAGGATGAAGTCTGTAATGATACGGACAATTGGTCTTTGTACCTGTATTTTCTTCTCTCGCATCTTTTTGAAATACCAATTTTGTCTTCCCTAATTTATATGTTTTAGATGAAGCTCCCAAATTTTTGTGTGGTTCAATTCCATTGTTGTGTTGATGCAGGTTTCGAGATATATCAAGCAAAGGATACTCTGAACAAGGTTTTATAGAGTTCAAAGTTAAGTAGTTAATTTGGTTAAGCATTTTTTTTCTCCCCATGATTTTTCAACTTTAACAAGTTTCATTTATTTTCCTGTTTGTGTAGCATTTTACAGAGTAGACGTTGTTTGGAATAATATTTGTTGATGTTGAGTTTAGCAATGTTTGATGAAGGAGTAGACACTATGTTAAATGATGTCTATTAATGGGGAGAAGCTACTAAGTGACACAGTAGATAATAAGTGTATGTATATTAAATGATATGTGTAAATGCATAGGAGGATACAAGTTGTATTGGCCAAATGATACAATTTACACACATTAGACGACAAGTTTTGTAGGACGAAAGGAGGAATTGGTTCTTTATCAAACAATAACCTTTTGTCAGCATATGTGTATTTGAGTGTTGTAACAATGCATTAGACGATACCTGGTGGTAGTAAGGCTAGATGAATATTAACATATAAAACATTGTAAAATATTAATGATAAAAAATAAAAAAATGAGATAAAAGGGAGCGAATTCCATAGGCAAAATTTTATTAAATATAAGGATATATCTTTTATGTAGATTTTATGAGAAAAAATGTTTTCGAATATATACATAATTTTAAGAGATTTTTTTTTTTATGAGATAGGGAGACGAGGTATGAGAGAAGGAGACAATTATGATAACTTAATAGTAAATGTTACTTTTTTATTTTTCTTGAATTTTATAGAGATATCTAGTTTTGGGGTGAGGTTTAACTATAAAAGGATGAGTTGTGGTAGTGATAGAGCATCACAATGAAATAGCTTAATATAGTTTTCTAAGTGATTTTAATATATAATACTTTTGGGGTACTCTAACCTTTAAAAAAAAAACACACATATTTAACAAGTATCTTCAAAAGAAAGAGTTTTGATTTGTAAAAATTATGATCATCTCTTCAGTTTTTTGTTTTGTAAAAAATGTTAAACTTATTTGAGAGTATTGTGTAAATAATTATTTTGTATAATTCTTAAATGATATTAGTTAAGTATCATCCTACTAGGGATGTTGTTTTTAAGTATATATTAGAAGAAGTTACATTTTTGTATCATACATTTTTTTTATAAAAGTCTTAAACTATACCAATTTAAGAATCATCTTAATAGAGGTGTTTCAACAATAACTTGCAAATTAATGAGAAAATGATTTATTTTATTTCGGATAAATAGAAAATACTTGGTATATTTTATAATTGAATCAAAGGCCATTATGGTCTTTTACCACACCCCTATAGGTGAAAGAAATAACCAAAGGGTGCAGAAATCAATTTTCTTTTATGATTCCTTTCACGCAATGTTTGTTTTTACATCTCTAATTTTTCTTCAGCACTCTTAAACTTTTTAAAAATACCTAAAATGACTTTTTGATTTTTTGACCAACACATCTATACACAAGTATCACATTTTTTAAATCTGGTTTAAGTAGAACTGGATTTCAAAATCCGGTTAAGAAAATTACCGAATTTTGAAATTCAATTAAAAAAATTATCAAATTTTGAAATCCAATTAACATATTAACAAATTTTAATATATATATATATATATATATATTTTTTTTTTTTTTTTTATTTTTTTTTAGTCAAATTTTGAAATTCTTTAATTCTTTTAATAACCGAATTTTGAAATTAAATACTTTTTATTGTATGGTGAAGATTGGTAAACTGAGTAAAAATTAAAAGGTTATTCTAAGAATTTTCAAAAAGTTTAGGAATGTTGAAAAACTTATTAGGGGTGGAGAAAGAAGTGTCATGTTAGTTTTGACCAACTTTTGGTCCAATTTGACATGTTTAGGTGTGGGCCATTCCAATACCTAATAAGTTAGATAAACAATAGATAGAAAAAAAATATTGTGTTTTCTTCATTACAGTAATATGTAACTACTTTGTTTCCGTTTACGCTTAATTATTAATTTGATCATCTAATTTGTTATTTTGGTTCATTTTAATCTCATTATTTTTGTATTCAATTTATTCCTTCAATGTTCTTTTTAAAAAAAAAATAATTTTGATTATTAATCTTGATTCAATTTAATCTTACTTCTTTCTAAAATAATCTAATTTTGTTCATTTAATTTGAGACTAAATTAGTAATTCAGTTTAATTAACTTATATATTTATGTTAAAATAATTTTTTAAAATTTACACATTAATTCATTCTACCTAAATATAAACAATTTGAAAATTTAGATGAAATGATTTGATATATAAATTATAAAAAAATATTTTAACATTTATATATAAATTGTAATTAAGTTTAATTACTAATTTTATTTCATATTAAAAAGAACAAGATTGAATATTTTTTAAAAATAGAAGACTAAATTAAATCCAAGATAATAAGTAGACCAAATTAAACTTTTCTAAAAAATTGAAGAATTAAATTGAATCCAAAAATAATAAAAGACCAAAATGAACCAAATCAAAAAAAGAACTAAATACTAATTAAAACCTTTTGTTCTTGTGCAGAAATTGCCTTTAGGATAAAAATTATATTTAATTCATCAAAATAAAAATTGGAATTTTATCTTTCTAAAACCTATTTGTTTATTAGCGAACAATACGACAAAGATCAAATATTAAAATGTGACGTCTCCTTGTTATATTATTCCACAACTATATTTAACCACAGTTTTAACTGATTTGTTTTATTTTTTTTTAAAGTAGATTTCATTATTTTTCAATCAAGTCTTGATTAGATAGGTGCATATAATACTTTCTTCTACCGATTTTTTTAGTCCACTGATATTAATGACCCTGTATCTTATGCACGAATACTTCAGAATTATACATATAGCCATATATGATAATTATATCTTATTAACCTGATTAACAATAATTACTAAACATTAACGGAAAGAATTTGCAACACTAAGATACGTTTAATGAAAATCGAAAAAAGAAAAACTAAAAACATGTTAAACCTTTTATGATTCCGAGGAAGTTTCATATTCCATTCCATTTTTTAAAATTAAAACAACTGATATTTCTAAAATCCAATCATAACCTTACACAAAAAAAAAAAAAAAAAGCATAAAAGGAGGGTACGTTATTTCATCCTGAGATGAAGCAATTCATGTGACGATAAGATATGTAGTTTGGAGTGACAATTCTAGGTATCCACCGCCAGGCATTTGATCCTCAATTTGCGGGTACCTATTTGTTGTTACAAAGTTATGACTTAAGACCACACACAACACACCACAACCACATCACCTCTTTTATGTAATCTTTCAGAAAATACAGGATCATGGCTATGTCCATTGCACTGGGTTAAACTCCTTGAAAGCATGTTCGTCATCATGATTCTAATGCATGACCTGAACATTCAATTACACACAAACCTGATGAGAGAAAGGACAATGATTTACATCATAGCAAGGATCTGATATAACAAAGCATTAAAAAAAGGATCTGATATAACAAAGCATTAAAAAATAGCACTTTTATTGTATCTCAAACATTCAGTAGCAGAAGAACCAACGTACCCATGTGCAACAACAGTTCGCTCATACATTACCAATAAGCTTATCTTATATGTGATAGAATTTGTTTTTCTCTTCATTTGGTTCCACCTCTACCATAAAGTATTTACTGTCAGACTTCAACAATGTAGCACAAACATGTGTTGCATTGTTAGGGACTGTCAAACACTTAGTTCCCCTCCCTCTTTATGTGGATATATGATAATGTTAATTTTTATCATTATTTTAATTATCTTTAATTAATAAAATCAACTTTTTTCTAACTTTTAACCTACTTAACCTTTATTTTTACCTTAATTTTGTAAATAATTACATTTTGGATTATATTAATCTAACCATTGAACAAGAAATTTTTGTTTCAAACCAAAGAAGTTGGCAATCCAGCAAAGCAAGAAGAAAAACCAAAATGTGAAGTTTTAAAAGATCTGTTACGTTATGTGCCACAAAAGCCAGGCCAACGCCACAAAGTCAGAGACACACACATGTGTGTATATATTTATATGCTTTTCCATTGAATGTTTGTATTTTTGTTTAGTTCGATCACACATAGCTTGATACTTGGTTCATGGTTCATTAGATGTTGAAAAACAAGATAACTAATGAAGCTTGTATCTAAGAGTACAGTTTGACTCATTAGTTGTCCTAAACCCTAGTTACTAAAACAGGTTTGTTTATTAGGGGTTCAAGAAATTGATTCCTAATAAGGAAATCTATGCTCATTCTACTAAGGGATTAGAGTTTGAGTAAACTTGTGGTTTGAATTTGGCATTATAATGGAAATGAGTTGAGTGATTAAATGCATGAAAGTGAGGTCGGTTAAATCTAACCCCAACATTACCAATTCATATCATTTCTAATCTTTTCCCTCTTCTAAGGGTTCCTAATTTCCAAAGTGTTTACTTATTCATGCATACGTTTACTTTCTTGCACGTACTACCAAATTTATGGAAATATTTTTTAATCTAGATAAGTTATTAATTGTATACTTGGACAACTTAGTACACTTGTCAAGGAGTTAACAATATACATGTCTGCATATTGAGAATGGTCGAGCATAGCAAAGTACATCTAGCTTCATCCAATTATGAACACTCGATGTTTCAATTCCATGGCTGTCCATCTTTTGTAATTAATCATAATAGCTAGGAAAATTTACAATATTAGACCTTGTTTGGATAAACTCAAGCACTCTTTTTAATTTTTCCAAAGTTGAAGTGCATGAGGTGGTTTTAGCTTTCGGGAAAACCTCAATTCATTTCACCATCTAGTTGTTTACTTCTATTAATATTTATGGAGGACCTTATCCAAATAAGACCTTAATCATAAACCACATGCTACAAGAAAAAAGAAAATAACAAAAAATATAGTGGAAGAAAGGGGCCAAGTGGAAATGGATCCGCATGACAAGACTTTGAGGAGAATCACACGTGAACGGAAGGAAAACGAGTATTTAAAGGAATTCATTAAGTAAGAGACACATGTCTAGTATGCAATCCTCTCTGCTAACTGTTTCTACTCCTTTTCTGCTCATTCTCTCTCTGTTCTAAACCAATTCTGTTACTCATTTCATCATTCCCTTTCTTCAGGTATCCACATTGGACATAAGGAATTCCATTACTTGTGGCTTCATTATGATTTCCATTTTTAGTTCCTTGTAAACCAAACTCAATCATTCTAATTTCTGTTGGCAATTTCATTCCACTATTCCATTGGGTTTTTACTGTTTCATTGGGTATTTCACTATTACTTTGATTCTACTTGTTACATTGGTGCTTTCATTGACGTCAATGGCAGAGAACACAAGGATGAAAGATATCCAAGCCCAACTTACTTCGATTTTTGGCTGGATTGAGAAACAACTGGAAAGGGATAAGGCAAAGCATGATTTGATCATTCAGTTTCAAACTGCTAACAATGACCAAATGGACCAGATGCATAAATCGTTGGATATGTTCAATCAAGGTCAGACTCTACACATTCATGCTTCGAACTCAACCGACTCACTGCTAGTGATGACACCCTGTAGCTTTGATGGTACATCTCCTGTATTAGAATGAATTTTCAAGGCAAAGAAAATTTTCAATTATCACAGAACTCCTGACAATGAACGAGTGGATATAGCTTCAATTCACTTTGAGAAGGATGTTATTTTGTGGTTCCAAATGTTGCACCGTATGTCAGCTGCACAAACAAACGTGGCAAGATTTGACAAGAGCTCTAGAAAGTCATTTTGGACCTTCTCCTTTCAATTCTCCTATGGCAGACCTTTTCAAGCTCCAACAATCAATAACTGTTTTGGATTATTATTTGAAGTTTATGGCATTGGCAAACCGTTCTGAAGGTCTTAGTGATGCTACTGTGTTGCATAGTTTTTTAAGTGGTTTGAACCGTGAGATTAGAAGGGATGTGGTACCCCAGTGTCCCACCAATTTACTTAGAGCAATGGCCTTGGCGAAATTATATAAAGACAAGTATACACCTCTCGTTCAAGAACGCGGTACTAATTATAATCACAAATATTCTTCTTTGTCATCTAGCAATATCAATGCTAGCCCAGCAAAAATTACTCCTAAGCAGTCCTTACTACCTTTGCTACCTACACCTTCCATCCTCCAACCAGAAATGTAAATGTGAAGAGAATTACACCTGCTGAGATGCAATTGAGGAGAGAAAAAGGTTTTTGTTACTTTTGTGATGTGAAATTTACTTTTAATCACAAATGTCCCAATAGGCAATTGTTGATGTTACAAATTGAAGAAAAGAGCTCTGAAGTTGATCACGCTGCTGACACTGTGATTTCTAGCACGCCTACACAGACTGATGTAGCATTAGAAGATAATCATCATTTGTCTCTAAATGCTATGAAGGGTGACGAAGGGTTGGTACCATTCGGTTTATTGCTCATATTAATACTCTGCCAGTTACGGTATTAGTGGATGGAGGTAGCTCTGATAATTTTCTACAGCCAAGGATTGCTAAGTTTCTTAAATTGCCTATAGAAAAAGCACCACTGTTTAAATTCATGGTGGAGATTGGAAATTACATGACTGAAGGAATGATTGAAGAAGTCAATATTCAAGTTCAAGGAGCTAAATTTGAACTACCTGTATTTTTGTTACCAATTTCAGGAGCTGATTTGATATTAGGGGCCAATTGGTTAAAAGCAATAGGCTCTCACATCGCTGATTACGAGTTGTTGCAGTTGAAGTTCTTATATGAAGGAAAATTCATAACGTTACAGGGAGAAAACGATTGCTCACCTACACAGGCACATTTGCATCACATAAGAAGAATGATGAACATTGATTCAATTGCAAAGGTGTTCGGTATGCAATTGGTTGAGGAGAGTTTGTATCATTTTACACTTAAGGAATTACCTGTTGATATTGAACCAAAATTGGCATTGCTGTTACATAATTATAGCTCGACTTTTAAGACACCAACATCGTTACCACCATAGTGTTTTCATGATCATTCAATTCCCTTGATTGAAGGATCCCAACCTGTCAAAGTTAAGCCTTATCATTACCCTCATAGTCAAAAAGCAGAAATTGAAAAGCTGGTGCAAGGCATGCTTGATGAAGGTATAATACAACCCAACAAAAGCCCTTTTCCTTCTCCAATCATTTTGGTCAAGAAGAAGGATGGATTATGGAGGGTATGTACTGACTATAGAGCTCTTAATGCTATCACCATTAGAGATACATTTCTCATTCCAACTGTTGATGAATTTATAGATGAGTTATTTGGAGCCACTTTCTTTTCTAAGCTAGATTGAAGATCCGACTATCACCAAATCTTGTTGAAACAAGAAGATAGACATAAAACGGCATTTAGAACCCACCATGGACACTATGAATGGCTTGTAATGCCATTTGGGTTAACTAATGCTCTTGCATCTTTCCAGAGTTTAATGAATAAGATCTTCAAGGAATACTTAAGAAAATTTGTGTTGGTTTTTTTTTATGATATTCTGGTCTTTAGTGCTACATGGAATGATCACTTATATCCTTTGGAGCTGGTTTTGGGAATTCTGCAACAGCAACACTTATACGCTAGGCTTTCAAAATGTTCCTTTGGTGTGAAGGAAATTGATTACTTAGGTCATAAGGGGTTGCTATGAAAACATCTAAATTAGAAACTATTAAAAACTAGCCTAGACCCACCATAGTGAAACAATTGACAGGTTTCTTAGGTCTCATAGGTTATTATAGACGGTTTATCAAAGGGTATGCAACCACAATTGCACATTTAACTGATTTGTTAAAGAAAGACTCATTTAATTGGACTGAAAAGGCATCCTAAGCTTTTGACAGCTTGAAGGACTCGATGACTTTTGTGCCTGTACTAACCATCCCCAACTTTAAGGAGCCATTTGTTTTAGAGACTGATGCATCTGGGTCAGGAATTGGAGATGTTCTTAGCCAAGCTCACCATCCAATTGCTTATTTCTCCAAGAAACTCTCCCCTAGAATGCAAAAACAATCGGTTTATACTAGGGAGTTCTATGCAATAACAGAAGCTTTGGATAAGTTTAGACATTATTTGTTGGGAAATAAATTCATCATTAACACATAATAGAAAAGGTTGAAATAATTGTTGGAACAGAAGTTGCAAACTCCTGAGCAACAACAGTGGTTACCTAAGTTCCTAAGTTATGACTATCTATTATAAGCCTGGAAGAGAAAACATACCAGTTGATGCATTGTCTAGAGACTGTTTGATGGCTTGGTCAGAAGCACAATTTAAATGGTCGAAACATATGCCAAAACTGACAAGGGAGGATGCAGAGTTAAATAAATTGTTGATTCAAAATACCCAAGATACATTACCTTTGGACAAGTTTGTTGTTAAATATGGCATGATTCTCAGAAGAGGTAGATTAATGATACCGGCTAATTCAAAATTGAAGAATCTAATTCTGCAAGAATTTCATGATTCTAAGGTGGGGGGTCATGCTAGAAAGTTTATAGTTTAGGGTTTAGGATTTAGGAAGAGATCAAAACCTATATTCGTAATTGTAGCATATGTCAACAAGCTAAAGTGGACCAAGCTCTACCTAATGGCCTACTGCAATTCATTACACATCTTCCTTCTTCACATGGCTTTTCTACTATTCTGGTGGTAATGGATAGGCTTTTGAAGTTTGGCCATTTCATTGCCTTGAAAACCAATTTTAATAGCAAACTTGTAGCAGAAGCTTTTATCAATCATGTGGAAAAAATTCATGGTTTTCCCAGAACCATTGTATCTGACCGTCACAGGATTTTTATCAGCTCATTTTGAAAACATTTATTTAGAGTCCAAGGCACAACATTGGCCATGAGTTCCGCATATCATCCCCAAAGTGATGGTCAAATTGAGGTACTTAACAAGACTTTGGAGATGTATTTGAGGTGTTATGTTTTTGAAAATCCTAAGCTTTGGTATTTTATTCCCTGGGCACAATTTTGGTACAATTCTTCTTATCATCACAACATAAAAATAGTCATTTCAAAGTTGTTTTTGGCAGAGAACCTCCTTCGATTGTTCCTTCGATTGTTCCTTATAAGTCCATAATACAGATCCACTTCCTATTCAAGAGTCCTTAATCAATAGAGACAAGGTGTTGGAGCAGCTCAAAGCCAATTTGATGAAGGCTCAAAACTATATGAAGCTCCAGGCCGATAAAAAGAGAAGAGAGTTTCAGCTGCACATTGGTGAGAAGAGAGTTTCAGCTGCACATTGGTGATCTCGCATTAGTCAAATTGCAGCCCTACAGACAACATTCAATGGTTCTTAGAAAGAATCAAAAATTAGTCATGCGCTTCTTTGGACCATTTGAAGTGATGGAGAAAATAGGTCCATTTGCTTACAAGTTGAGGCTTCCTGATACAACCAGAATTCATCCTATTTTCCACATTTCCTTGCTTAAAAAGTTTGAAGGGACTCACTCCCAACAATACATACCATTACCTTTGACCACCATTGAATTTGGACCAATCTTAAGTCTTATGGAAGTGCTGCAGCAAAGAGTTATAAAGCGTAATGATGCTGATATACAATAGGTGTTAGTACAGTGGCAATCGACTCAAGCCAATGAAGCTAATAGGTGTTAGTACAGTGGCAATCGACTCAAGCCAATGAAGCTACTTGGGAAGATATTGAGGAATTTCATAATACTTATCCTCAATTCAACCTTGAGGGCAAGGTTGAGGTTAAAAGGAAGGGTATTGATACATGAAAAAAGAAAATAACAGAAAATATAGTGGAAGGAAGGGGCCAAGTGGAAATGGATCCGCATGACAAGGCTTTGAGGAGAAGCACACGTGAACGGAAGGAAAACGTGTATTTAAAGGAATTCATTCGGTGAGAGAGGCACGTGTCTAGTATGCAATCCTCTCTGCTAACTGTTTCTACTCCTTCTCTGCTCATTCTCTCTTTGTTCTAAACCAATTCTGTTACTCATTTCATCATTCCCTTTCTTCAAGTATCAACATTGGATGCTCATTCTCTCTTTGTTCTAAACCAATTCTGTTACTCATTTCATCATTCCCTTTCTTCAAGTATCAACATTGGATGTCAGGAATTCCATTACTTGTGGCTTCGTTATGATTTCCATTTTTAGTTCCTTGTAAACCAAACTCAATCATTCTAATTTCTGTTGGCAATTCCATTCCACTGTTCCATTGGATTTTTACTGTTTCATTGGGGTATTTCACTGTTACTTTGATTCTACTTGTTAGACCATAACAGCTTTTTGTTTTGAGTATATTTTTCTCTGCCTGGTTTCAGCAACAAATTCATCTTTGACATGTAGACAAAGCCTCAAATATGTTCATATATGGAACTTTCTTCCTCGAATTATTATCTTCAAATACCAAACACATCTATTTTTTATTTCCAGATATCACAAAACATGTCAGATAGGATTTTCCAACCATATTAATTCCCAGATTATTCCCCCGGATACCGACAGATAAAGCATATTATCAGTTATAAGTAGACACCAACCTTGTAGATATAAAAAAGGTATCAAGCTATCAGGTGATAGCATGACAGGAGAGATGAACTAATCAGGACCATTTAATTTTACATCGGTGATGATCAATATCATTTCAACCTAATCTGATAATCCACATATAATTATATAGTTTAGATTAATTCCACCCACCAGTCACCTGAAATGCAACAGGTTCGTGTATACTACATTTTTCTGCATTTAAAAAACAACAAGAATTGTCAAGGCACGAATGAAACCCT
>Ga0209589_1002976_pt1 | contig 29573 bp, 20 predicted proteins | sample CowpeawhiteBW_FD_187525 | JGI IMG/M metagenome (GOLD analysis project Ga0209589, IMG submission 187525) | Root nodule microbial communities of legume samples collected from California USA - Cow pea white BW (SPAdes) (version 2) | ecosystem: Host-associated > Plants > Roots > Nodule | place: USA...
AGGCACTTATGGACTAACAAAAGGACACTTGATTATCGAACTCGAAAAGTTGGTTTTTAAAAAAATGTTGATGAACAACAAACATATTGAATCCAATATAGGCAAATCCTGCACGAATTACACAATTATGGTTTTGTTGCTCATTGCAAAAAACATCAAATGTCATTCACAAACAACAACCACAAAGCTGAGAATGTGTTTGTCAATGTCATCGAAGTTGAATGTGGAGTGTCATATCCACCAAAAAATGTGATATTCATTAAACTTACAACCTGCAAAAAAAATAGATTTTGTTAAGTTGAGGAACAATTTGGGGAACAACTCATCAAAATGTCATTTCAATCATCGAACAAGAAAATACGATAATGGGGTTTCATTTCCGGAAAAACATCACAAAAATAGTGGTTTCATTTGGGGAAGAACATCATAAAAATAGGGGTTTGTAATCGGATAGTAAAACATACCAGAGCACCCTTTGATTTGCAGAACAAGAACACTTCAAAGTAGGGCTTCCAATTCGACGCACGAAGCTATGGCAGCAATCCGCACTCTCGCTGCACTCTCGCCGCACTCAAGTCGCACTCAAGCCGCACTCTCGCCTTTAGTTTAAACTGCAAGTGAAAGTTCTGTTTTTCTAACTTTTCCTTTTTCCTCTCTTGCGCGTGTATCACAACCTCACAATTCACTCCAACTTCTCTCACGCGTTTCTGGTCCCATTTCCTTAAAAATTATTAAAATATTAAGTGCCACGTAGGCGAGTAACTTTGGGGGTCAAAAAAAGGGGGCATTCTATCATTATCCTTCTGGTAATGACTGTGGTATGGAATGAAGTTCATTAGTTATGGTTTAAGTTGTGGTTGTATTGAATGGATTTAGTTGTAAGATCTTACCTAAAGAATCTATTCTCAATGTAAAATACAATAAATTATAATAAAAAAAAGAGTGTTTATAAAGAAAGATTTGTTTGTCAACACATTATAAAAATAATTATGAATATAGTACACTACAAATCCCATTAAATATAATAACTGATCCACATATATAATTATGAATATAATATACTACAAATCCCATTAAATATAAGGACAATGGTACTTTAATCCACTTTTTTTAACTCACTTTTAATCCACTACTAAATCATCACATTACTTGAAAGAATTAAAATACATGATCTAATAGTGATTGAATGATTAAGTTAAAAGTGGATATAAAAAGTGAGTTAAAGTATCTTTATCCTAAATATAATAACTGATCTACATGTATAAAAATAATGGATTAAATAGTAAATATTTTGTCAATTAACCTTATTACTCAATTAATTACCAAATAAAAAAATGAAAGTAAAATCCAAATTAAATGTTACCAAAATAAATAATAATAAGCCAGATGAAAAAATAGAAAGACCTGTAAGAGATCATAATATGAGCTTAATTTGGATTCTTATATATCGCGATACTTCTATATATATATATATATATATATATATATATATATATATATATATAAAAGATCCATCTACATCTACAAAACCTTAAACAAAGACCAAAACTTTTTAATGTGTAAAAATGTCAACATGAAAGAAAAATGCACAAGTATAATTTTTCACTGATAATAATTAATTCGTATACCACAACTTCTTTTAAGAGTTCTCGATAATCAACAGAATAATATTTTTCTTCATAAATAAAGTGCATAAAAACTTTCAAATGTTTTAATTCGAATGTCAAGGAGATATTTTTCTTGTTTTTTTAGTAAAGATCTCATAAATTTCAAAGATATTGCTTAAAAATTTTAAAAAGTATTTTTGTTTTTATAACATCTGTTATATAAATTTATAATATATTAACTAACAGAGTTAATTATTCCAGTTTTTAATATAAGAATGATGAAATCAATTTTCATTAATTATATCTTATCAAGTGTTCCGAGCCTTCTCCAAATATTTGGTACTTCTAATTTATAAGAGAGGATTTTAAGATTTTCACAAAAATTGACGTAATCCTGTCGTTGCATTAAGGAATGGAGCTGTTGAAAATTCAGCAAAACTCAATAAAGTTCTGGAATGGATGAAGCACTCGTATACATTACAACACAAAGATGAAATGCTTTTTATTTGGTAAATACTCCCCCAATGCGGGTCTGAAACAATCTGATAAAAATCGAACGCAACAACCACACACATAAACCTACAAACTACATTTACATCCAAAAAAATGCAGAAATGTTTTGGGCGCAGCAACATAGTAGTGCTTAAAGAACAGCAAATCCTAATGCAATTAATAGAACTGAAGGTAGGAAGCGGTTTGATGAAACAGCAGATGAAGGAGTGAGATCAGAGCGTCCACTTCCTGTAGCTGTAGATGATGGAGTCAAAGGAGGGTTTGTGTCAGAAACTGGTGGCAAGGAAGGTGATGGAAGAATGGAGGAAGCTGTTCAATGAAAAAAAAAAATGATGACATTAGACTCGATCAAACTTTAGAAGCTATTGAAAAACTGCATGATATTTTGGTTGAGTAGAACTTACCTTGAGGACTAAGAGATGGAGAAATAGATGGCCCAAAAGCTGCTGGTCCTGCAAATATAAACAAAAACCACTCAAAGCATTGGTTAAGATGGAAAGATGAAACTTTTATACTCAAAATAATAAGTTTCAGGAAAATGATTCTACCTGGAGCTGGAAGTGGGGAACCTGAGGCTGAAAAATAACCAAAAAAATAATCTTTTAGCTTCATGGATAAACAGAATGAAAGCCAGTGCTGAAAACAGATTAAGAGAATGAGAATAAAAATGAATATATATACATACTTTTGCATTGAACTGGAAGACGAGGCATGTTGCAAGCACGAGGAAGAGAGATGGCCAAGGTTCGGTTGATTGGGATTCTAAAGGGGACATTGCCGGTGACAATGAGACACACACAGTCCATGCCAGTACTTGTGAGGGACTTGATGGAATTGCAGCATTCAGAAGTAGGTGAAGTGCCATTGGCACTGCTATTTGTGAGGAAATTTATACAAGGATTGAACACACTGTTTATCATTGATGCACTGCATGGCGTGGTGACCTGAGCTTTGCCTGGTGCAGCTATCACCATAATCATGGCTAATACCACAGTTAGGCACACAAAACGCTCCATTCTTTGGTTTTCTGGGGTTTGTTGTGTTCAAAATTACAGTTTCGATGGTGGGAAAGTGCAGGACAAGGAAAGTTTATGGAGAGAGTGGAAATAAATAGAGGTGTTGTTGTAGTTGGTTTTTGAAAGCTCAACTGCCATCACCAATAAATGGAGTTGGTAGCATTGGTGTTTTGTAAGTTTAGTGACCTCTGTGTACAGATTTGAGCTCTGCAATGACAAATGAAACATCTTACCTTAATTTTTTCTCAGACAAAAATTTGCCGTTTTTTTTTATGATTACTGTGATGTAAAAGGTCAAATCAAATCATTCTTTATTTATTAGGTTAGCTGTTCAGTTGGATAACCGAATCTTAGTAGTTCCTGCCATTTCTCTGCTTTTTTATAACATACTTTCCTCTGTCAGTAAAAAAAAAATACTACATCCAACTACCATTAAACTTACTCAAGTCGTTTAAGTGGACATAATTTAAATTATCACTTGAAAAAATACTATAATAATATAAATAAATATTGACGACTTAATTTAGTATAATTTTCAATATATTATTATTATTATTGCTTACATAAGAAAAATGCCTTAACTTTTGTGCGACATACTTGTCAAAGCCCAAAAGCCATGGTTACTTACTAGACAGAATTGATTAACTATATCAAACACTTATGACACAATTTGGTTAAAACATAAACAATAAGAGGTCGGTAATTGTATGTACACTTTATATGAACGTTTGTGTATGTTCCTGCGAGTTCTCTTTAGTTAAACGAAATAATAACCAAGAAAAAAGTGAGAAAACTAAAAATAAAAAGTGCGTGCACGTGGTTCTTTCTTGATTGATAGTGTTTTCAAAGTCTACAGCTTTGTACAGATAAAGGGATTATAGAAGGTAGCCTCAGATGCTTTAGTCGGTCATCTGTTTAACCGAACTGTCTTTAGAAATTTGCACTTACGCATAAAAATCCAAAAGTTTGAATACCTAACAAAATATAATGCCGCCACCAAATACCAAACAGGTCCTGTTGGAGCGAGTAGGAGGAGTGGTTCACCCACATCACCTCACCATTGTCATTTTCTTCACCCTTTTTTCCCTACAAAAACCCCTGCTTCGTTCTTCCAAAACCATCCTCATCCACAATATCACATACCACAACAAAGCAATTCCACCAAACAATTCAAATGGCTCACACAAAAATGGATACGGGTTTGGTTTTGGTGGTGATTGCCATGCTGTGTGCAGGAGCTGCAGCTCAAACGAGTTGCACAAATGTGTTGGTGAGTCTGTCACCATGTCTCAACTATATCACAGGGAATTCTTCAACCCCATCTTCAGGATGCTGCTCACAGCTTGCCAGTGTTGTACGCTCACAACCACAATGCCTGTGTCAGGTTCTTAGTGGTGGTGGATCATCACTGGGAATCAACATCAACCAAACTCAAGCTCTGGCCATGCCTGGTGCTTGCAAAGTGCAGACACCACCCACCAGTCAGTGTAACAATGGTAAGTAAGACAACAACTCCTATTTTATTTTTATTGAATACAAGAAAAAAGAGGATGCTCTAGTTAAACGAGTATCAAACCTGAGTATGAATATTGAGACATGGGTATACTATATTAACATCAGCACTACACAGTATGGTGTATGGAGGCAATGAATAGAACAAAATAAGAACTATATAACAATAAGATAACCATAATCTATTTTGATCTAAATTCTTCTGCTAACTTGACATGTTTTGTTCATGACAGTAGCTGCTTCACCACCAACAGGAACAGCCGCTGAATCTCCAAATTCTGTTCCATCAGGTATTTAATGTTACTTCTCCACAGTATTTTGGTTTATGCTTCACGGCTTGATTACCCAACTTGTCCCTTGTCCTTGTTAACCATTCATGTTGACATTCACTTGCAGGAGCCGGATCCAAAACTCTACCCACAACTGATGGTGGCTCTTCCGCTGGGAATTCATTCAAGTTATCAATTCCTCTGATACTTATTTTGGCAGCAACATATGTCTCAACTTTCACAACATACTGATCCTATAAACAGTTATTTGTCATTTGCTATTTTTTTGCTTGTTTGGCAATTGTCCTTGTTTTCCAATCATTTGCTATTATTGAGTCTCCTTAGGTTGAAGGGTGTTCAATCTATTCATTCGTGACCCTACTGGGTTACATGGTTTTGTATAATGAGATATTTGTTCTCTATCCATTATCAATAAAGATGGTTTGTAACTAGTGGTTTGTCATTATAATCTTACTATTGGCACGGAACAGGTCACTGGATTTAAAACTTCAGACAAAAAAAATTCAGAGCATACCACTTTGTGGCAGTGAAACGAAATCAACTTTTAACAGAAATTGAATTTAACCACTGTAAAAGGGCAATCCACAGACTAAAAAGCCATAATTAGACCATGTGAAGTACTTCAAGGACTTAAGCTTTCATCTAGAGTAATCAGAATTTTGAGTGTGCTTGATTGCCCAATACGTCAACGTTTTGCATTAACCCTCACAAAATATGCAATCAATAAACTCGAGCCAAATTAATAAGTCCTATCTTTAATTAGATTCCTAAACAAGGCAAGATACTTAAGCATGCTTCAGTTACGGAACCTAATGCACTGGCAGAGTAGCATGATTTCCACACAGGCACAGAGCAGAGCAGATGAATTTAGATTTGACATTATTCACTAAAGCGAGGGAAATTTCACATTAAAGGATAAAGTGAAATGACCGTTAATTTGAAAACTAACTATGGTGATTATAATTATCATAATTTTTAAACCATTGATTTTCTAATCAACAATAGTCAGTGTACTTCATTCTTTAATGTGCATCCTCTTACTTTAGAGGAGCCAAATCTGACGAATGAATAGGTAGTACACCATGAATCAAGTAAATGAGGAAACACAACATGTAGGCACAGAGAGCTACATTTGAATCTCTCAAACCAATTCTCACTGAGGTAACTGAAAAATTACTACATGGTCCTAAACCAAGTAATATATGGTGCAGTTAGATTATTAGAAAATAATATAGAAGACAATAGAACAAGTTTAACCTCTTTAATCTGTTTCAGTTTGTTCTCAGGTTTCTTGCCCTCGTACACATGAGGCTCGGTGGCTGGCATCAAACCTGGCTTACACGCTGAAGAGATTTATTTTTCCTTTTCAAACCAACTCAAGCCACCGCTTAAGAAAGCTATTCAACAGGTCTCAATTAAAAACCATGCAGCACAAACACAGATTTGAACACTATGATACTATAATATCCAAAATGTAGGACGCTACAACACAAATGTGCATCTGAACATCATTACTATTTTGTTTCACAATTAACATTTATATATATTCAAAATTATCTATAAAAAGGTTAGACAACTATAACAATATGAACATATAGTTGCCAAGAGGATTTAATTAATTTAAAACATTTCACCCTTCTTGGTCATCATCATTGAAAAAAACACTATAGTTAAGGTTCATCTAAAGACAAATTAACAACTACAAAAAATTCAACAATATATGAAGATATGATATAAGAATAAATAAAAATGTTCCTAACAATACATAGATAATATTCATGATTATGTAGAATACGTTCCTTGATTCTATAATTATAATATAAACTTACACAAATTTCTAACTTCTTGATAAGATCACCATGTTTGCCCTCATTTACGTTGTCTTGGAGTTGTGTTGGTAGTGTCAAAGACCAAAAAATACATTTTTTTTTTAATTCTGATACTTCAACGGTGTTTGATTTGTATGTTTGATATATGTCATACAAATGTCCGTGTGTCATAGACAAAGGCACACGCCATTGAAGAGGAGTGTCAGAGTTTCATAGATTACAAAACCTCATGCATTGACAGACTACCACAACTTCTAAAAACAGGCACAGCAGAACAGATGAACAAATAGGTAGCATATCATGAACCACATGAATGCGGAAACTCAACATGTAGGGAGGTTAAGACAACCGCATGTTGGGGAGATAACTATTAGTGTGTTTGGATTACTGTTTCAAACGTCAAATTTATCATTTGCATTTTCCAAGGTACTAAACAGAGAAGATCAGTGTTGGATTGAACCTAAGGCGGGCTTAAGTTAGTTTCTACCGTTTCCCAGACCGATTGTAAATATTAAATATCCAACTTGAAAGTGTGACAAGATAACTAAACAAATGAATAACGATCTTGAACTCTGCGCAACTCAATCTCCACATCTGGTAATTCCAGATTAGAAATAGAAGTACTGCCATAGCTATATGTTCCCAAAAAAGCACAGAAATTAACCTTATATGGACAAGAACTTGAGTATAAATTTCACAAATGAATCTGTAAAAGTTAATTGCAAGTGTAAGATTTCCATCCATTATACAAGGCAAGTTATTATAAATACTTATCTCATAATCTGATAAAACATGAATAGTGCAGTATTGCGGTCCTAAGGAACTTCAAATCAAAACTATGTACGTACATGAACTCTAAATATGGTACAAAAATCAAGAACGTGATCGTGCGCGAGCAAATTCTTCTAGTCTCTCCCACACGTCCAATGCAGCGGCCCTGTCCTGATGTCGTTTATTCTTACTAATCTGCAAATGGCAACAAGTTAGAAACATGTGACTAAACTACAAGTTGAATAGGTGTAAATACAGGAACACAGCAAAGCACTAGATTGATATTAATTGAAGAAGAACCCACCGAGATAATCTTCACATTCCACTGCTTGACATTCTTTGCTGACTCCAAACTATCATCTTCAAATCGCATGTAAAATCCAATAACTGCAAGAAATAATGAATCAAAAAGGGTTACTCACAATCAACGAGAAGCACCGATTGGAATTGGTATAATGTACAGAAGGAATGGAGCGGACTTACTTTTGTTGAAAATTTCAACATGGTCCTTGAAAGGCCAGTCCTTAAACTGCCACTCCTTGCCCAACACAAAAACAGCAACGACCCGATCCCAGTCGTCGGGTTTAAGAGAAGAAGGCTTATCCCTCACTTCATAAGCGGTTACAACCCTATCCCTACTGAGCTTCTTCTGGACAGTGACGCAATCTGGCCTGGTCCCTTTCATCTGCTTCACCTTCACATCAGTGGGTATATAAACACCGTCCTCCAAGAACTCCTTCACATTGTAGATAGTGATAAGGGTCTGAAAGGCACTGGGGACCAAGATAATGGGAACGCCTTCCCCAATTTTGGTACCCTTCAAGAGCATCTTAGGCTTCGGGGTGGGGTCGTACCCGCCCATGTCGTCGGAAAACCCTAAACCCCTGTCATCGGCGGCCATCAAGCGACTCTTGGCGACGAGGCCGTCCTTCCTCTGCTGCGACTCCATCCTCTGGCGGTCCTCCTCACGCTTAGTGGCGGAGACGAGGACGCTGTAGAAGTCGCGATTCTTGCACTCGAGGAGGGACTGGCGGTCCTTCAAGGGCCTCTCGACGGAAGTGATGAGGGAGATGAGGTCCAATTTGTCGGGCTGTTCCTGGGGCTGGGGGAGGGCCTGGGCCTGGGAAGGGAGGGTGGATTTGGGGGCGAAGGAGGGGTCCTCAGGGCGGTACTCGATGGAATCGGTGGAGGTTAGGGTGCCCTGGAGATACTGGAGAAGGGGTTTGCGGTCGGGGAGGGTGACGGAGGGGATGCCGACGGCGAAGGTGTTCTGGATGTACTCGGTGTGCTTGAGGTGGTGGTTCTTGATGTAGTGGACTAGGGTTTCCAGAGTGTATCGGTTGCCCTTTGTGGAACGATAAGCGGTTTCCACCCAGCACGGGAAGGTGTACTCCTCCCCGAATCGGAACTCACCGTTCACACGCACTATCTTTTCCACCTCCCCTCTCATCGTAAACTCCCGAAGAGCCGACAGCGGATCCATTGCTTTCCACCTCTGTCACTGCAACCTACGTTAATATGTATGATACATAGATTCTCTATGCTTTCTATACTCACCCTTTAATTCCGTTCAAATTTTATTTTTTATTTATCTATTATTAGATAAAAAAATTTAATTATTTAATTTTATTAATCTTTTTATTTAATAAACTATGCAATAGTGTAATTTCCTTTCTTCCATATATAATTAGTAATTCCCCACTTAAAATAATGAATATATACATTTAGTTTTAATTTTACAATATCTAATAATCATACCAGATTCATAATTCTTTGTCAAAAATAAATCAGAATTTCGTCATTGCAATTTAAAAAATTAAAAAAACCTAATTTTATTATGGACTCAAGTAGTCATTAGCGATTACAGAAAAAGAACTCTGGAGAGATCTATACAAGGAACAGATTTTACAAGAGTCAAATGGTAATGACCTTTGGTCAAACTACTCTAACTGCTATGCCTTAGTATCAACGGTGCTTTGATTCTCAATAGTGCTTTGTTCCATTTCTGAAGCCTTTCCCAGCAAAATCCCAAGCTGTGTGAAGAAATATCCATCCATCAATTAAAAATAGTTGTAGCAAACTGAAAGACTGAAAGATTGAGTGATGATAAGGAAAAACCAACCTTAGCCTTCGGAATCCCTCGACCTTCTTTCTCTTCCTTGGAAATAACCGTGGATGTCATGATATCTGCGTCACATACACAAGTCAAACTCAGAATAAAACCTTTGGCTTTCGGCAAGCTTCGTAAGGACAAGACTCATATCTTACTTTTCTCAATTGCCCACCCGTTACTTTTCAAAATCTCAGAGATTATCACAACAGTTGGAATAGCTGGGATTCAAAATTTAAAAAAGAAAAGGTTAGGAGAATAAAAAAGAATGCAGAACCCGTACGTTCAACTTTAACATTTTAGCGTTTAGGGTGTGATTAGTAATAGCCAAAATCTATTCATCAAGAGGGGCTAAATTGAGGGTTGAAGAAAATAAAACGCACAAACAGATTCAATAATTTATACCCATGCCCAGCGCACAGAGCTCCACGTCATTGTCCTGTTTTATAAACTTCTGCACCGTCAGAAAGAAACACAAGATTGATAAATGAAGCCATTTGAAGCCAATTTCCACAATCTTTCAAATGTCGATAGAAATTACGAAGGAGAAAGAGAGTGATTACCTTGGCAAGATTGAGGTAGAAGAAGAAAGGTTTCTTAGTTTTCGAAACCTGAATTCGGATTATCTTCTTGCCTTTGTCTTTGACGCCGTTAGCGTTGGCGTTGTCGTTCTTAGGAGCACCCTCCGTCATCTCTACTGCCATCTCTCTCTCGCACAGATTTTGCAGTATGCTACTCTCACTTAGAACCTTCTTCAACGCGAAACAGAAATGGATTATGCAATATCCGTTGACGGAGACGATTTTATAGGACTCCTTAACCAAACCTGAAGCGACACGTGTCCCCTTCTGTTAATACTCCCTAGGTGGAATTACTCCTCTACCCCTTGGTGGAGTCGAAGAAATGTATACTTATCTAAACTTATTAATCATTCTATTATAAGTAATTTGGTGAAAAATTTTATATTGATTTTTATGATAATTTTTATATTGATTAAGTATATGTATTTTCACTAATGTGCGTGAATATATATATATATATATATATATATATATATATATATATATAAATCTTCGTATGTTTGCTCTTAACTCTTTTTCTTACTTTTATATTTTTAAATTGTTAAAATATTTTTGTTTTAGTGGATAGTTAAACCTTAAACCCTAATATTAAATTTTATTTATTTTTATTTGATATTTATAGGATTATAATTTATTTTTTTATGTTTGATATTGAAACAAATAAACTATTGTTACTTGATAATATGATAGTTTATTTTATGATTTGTCCTTTTAAAATAAATGTTTTTTAGTTAATAATTATAATAATAAAATATTTTTTAGTGAATGTTAAGAGAAAAATGTATACCCATTAGAATAAAGATAATCAAAATCAAATCCACCTGCTTAAACATTGTATTCCTTTTGATCCGATTTGTAGGATGAATGGATTTGGTAAAATAGATTTACGTGATAAATTGTATTTGTATTTGTTAATTTGGAAAAGAGTATGATGACGGATTTGTAAGATATATTCAATTTTTCATTTTGTCAAAATTGTGAATATTTGTGAGGATGAAATGTAAACTTATCATTTTATACTTTATGTATGAGTATTATGTGTGGGTGACATGTATTAGAGGGTGTTTTGTGCATGTGAATTATTGAATATCGATATAAATTAGTGAGGATGGGTCAGTTATTAAATCCATATGATATGTGTATGGTTTGTTTATATATATATATATATATATATATATATATATATATATATATATATAAAAATTTTAGATTTTTAATTTATTAAATTCTTTTAATCTATTATATCAATAAAATCTGAACTTTTATAAATTTCATTGTAAAATTCACTTGTTTTCATCTTAAAATATCTTTAAATAAACAAAAAAATTATTCATTTAAAAATTCATCTATGTCTATTCAAATTCATCATCACCCTCTTTTCCAAATTTATCTCTCTACATAATACATCCTAAGTGTTATCCCTAATTTTGATTTTTATATTATTTAAGATATTTTTGTTGTCGTATGCTTATTGACTATTTTCTCGTAGACTTTATTAACTATTTTTATTGGTTTTACGAAAAACCTATTCAACAACATATTATTAGAGGATGAGATTGTGTTGCGGTAAATTAGGGTTTGACTTCTGTTTTCTTTTAAAGTTGATATTAAATAAATTATAAAATAAAAAAATAAATGCAAATTTAATCAAACAACATTATCAATTTTATATTTATCCGATAAGTTTCACAGTTTTACCTACTGAGTTTGAGTTGATTGCGCTCTCCCAGTCAGCGCTCACGCTTCATTCGGGCCTTTCTTAGAACACTACAATAAAATTAAAATAAGATTAGGTAGATGCTTATAAAATACAGCTTCTATCCAATGGATAATTGAAATGTAATTTTGAAAAAAAAAGAGTGGATAATTGAATGTAATTTTGAAAAAAAATAGGTTGTCTTGAACAAATTTACGCGGCATTTGGTTTGGATTTAATCGGAGAAGAAGGGTGGGGACTTGAACCGTCGAACCTAACAAATGCTTTCTAATATTTAATGCAAATAAATCGACGGCAGGTGGAGTGACACGTGGCGGGTTTCTCTGAGCGAGAGAAAGAGGGGAAAAAAGAAAGCCTATCCTGTTGGCGATTGGATTGTTGAAGATGGAAGAGGGTGAACTCGTTGGTTGTGTCCTCTGCAACAAGGTTTCCTTCATCTTCTGATTTTATTGTTTGTTGCTGCAAAACACCAAGAAAAGCGAGGAGAGAGAGAGATAGAGATAGATAAAGAGGAGTGATAGAGAGAGAAAGAGGGATCTTTCATTTTCTGTGGAAAATGGAGGATTCTTTCTTTGACATGGGAGAGTTTCTCAAGAAACCCTCCATAACGGAGACATTCGTCGACATTTTGCTATGCGCGGTTCCGATTTGGTTGGCTGTCATGATCGGCCTCGTGATCGGCTGGTCGTGGCGCCCGCGCTGGACGGGGCTCCTCTTCCTCGGCCTCCGTAGCAAGTTACGCTTTCTCTGGACGGCGCCACCGGGGTTCGGCGCTCGCCGCCTCTGGTTCGCCTTCACCGCCGTCTCCGCCTTCTCCATTTGCCGTACCTATTGGTCCAATTTCAAAGGCAAGGCCAAGGCAAAAGCTGAAGATCCCTCGCCCTCGCAATCTGATGTTGCCGACTCCAACGCCATCGAGCGCACCACTCGGTATGTAGCATTGATAACATTGTTGGATTGGTGTTTAATTATTGTTATCATAATTTCTTTCTACTAGCTATCGGATTTTATGATTTACTGTGCTGTGTTGGTAGATGAAGAATTGATCGCTTTATTATTTGTTTGGCTAATTGGTTAATTCACAATCATTAGGTCCGGTGATTGGGCTGAGGAGAGTGGGCAGGACACTGTTACACAGGCTGATTTGGAGCATTTTCTTCATCTTCTTGAAGGGAAAGTTGGGTTGATGGACCGGCAATGTTTTATGGAGAGGTCAACACCAAACATGCAATACAAAGCTTGGCGTCATGATCCTGAGGTAGATTCCGAGGTTTAATTTTCATCTCATTTCAACTGTCTATACATTATAAACTGGCAAAAATCATACACATCTTGCATTACTTATTAGTTTTGTATATTTTCCGATCAGAGGCATGTTTACCTTGTAGTTAAAGTATATTTATGTTATCAACTTTTTCTCTATTCTATGTTCCTCTTCCAAATGAAAAATACATCCTCACCATCAATATTTGATGATTATTTCCTTTTGTTTTTCCACTTCCACCTTAGAAATAGACCACCGTCTGATGTTGTATCTGGATATGTGAACAGACAGGTCCTACAGTTTACCGTAGCAGAACCGTCTTTGAAGATGCAACCCCAGAGTTAGTGAGGGATTTCTTCTGGGACGATGACTTCCGTCCTAAATGGGATCCTATGCTTGCATACTGCAAAGTATTGGAGGAATGCCCTCATAATGGGACAATGATCTCTCACTGGATTAAAAAGGTATTTACCCCAAAGATCTTAAAGACTTCTATTTTAATTTTGTTCAATGGTACGGTTCACTGATTCTTCATGTACTCCTTTTGTCTGTAGTTCCCCTTCTTCTGCAGTGATAGAGAATATATTATTGCTCGAAGAATATGGCAGTCTGGAAACACGTACTATTGTGTCACTAAGGTATGACTCTAACATGGTTCGTTATAATTTTATGGCATTTTCTCTTGTTTATTCTCCTCTCCCGATGACAAGGCCACGACGGACTTCTATCACTTTGAAAAGAAAGTCCCACTTATGTGATGACACTAACAGTGAATGTCTAATTTCTAGCTAGAAACAATTGAGTAATGAATTAGGAAAGGAATGAGTGGAAATTGGTCCCACTACCTCTCCCCTCACAAATTTTGAAAATTGTTTTTGAACCAAGTTTCTCGCATCCCCTCGCAAATTCTGCACATTGTTTTTTTAACCAAGTTTCACGCATTAAGTTGATAGCATAAGTTGAACTAGTTATTTTATTGATGTAGTTATTCACCCTGATAACAGCAGAGTGGCCAACAATAGTTTTATCTTACTATGTGAAATTGGCTACATGAAACAAAAACATCATTAGGCTCAATTAAAAATATCAAAGTTTTAGGGATTTTATTCACCATTGGATCTCTTTTAATAATGTCTTCCAATATTCTTGAGTCTTCATCAATAGGGTTAAAAGTATTCTCTCTACTCTACTCACCAGTGTCCTCAGTAGCTTTTTTGTATACGTCTAAACTATCTTAACCAATTTTCTAATCATCTTTTTTTGGATAAGTGATACATTAATATCTACTTGTATATAATTGTGCTGATATATCTTCCTGCCGACCTTACCCTATTCAAAAAGCGAGATCTAGTAATAAATGTTGATTTATTTTATAATATGGGTTAATATCCAGGTCATAGATGGTATTATCTTGCCAATATAATTAAATAAAACGTAATAAGGAGCATAATAAGATAATTAGAGGAAAATCAAGAAGGACAAGTCCATGATTGTAGAAACCGAATTGCAACTCTTTAGGGACAAAACTCACCATAAATACAGAAGACAACAACACATGGAAAGACAAGACATTAATAGGGGATCTCCATATCTCTTGGTTAGAACAATTATCATTTTATATCTGTCCACAAACATCTTAACACGCTATTTTTTGCTGCTCTTTTCTCTTATTATTCTTTTAATGCCCAACATACTGTAGAGTGTGGGGGTGTTTTCGGATTGGATTTGAATTGATTTTGAAGGAAAAATATCTTTTCTAAACTCCTTAGTTTTGTTATCTGATCATCCGGTTGATTTGATACCTTGATTGTAAAGTTCAATTCAATTCAATCCAATTTATTATGAGTTAGACTGCACTGGTTTGGCTTTTTGAAAAAGTTTAGAAATATTTTAATAAATGATGCAATATTGAAATGCCCAAATTATTCCTACATCAAATAACACATCTCATGTAATTCACAGCATAGTTGAAATTATAGGTTAAAGATATTCTCATAATAATCTCTTAGTTCTTAATTGCATGGACATATGACTAACTATTGAATATTTTTTATTTGAATTACAACAAAGTTTGGTTTGGATTTATTTTCAATATAGATTCTCACTTTCAAATCCAATGAAAAAAAAAGTCGTTTTTTCTTTCTTTTTTTTTTATTTCAATCTGATTACCACAATGTTGTATTGGATTGATTGATGAACACTCTTAGTAGAGTATTGATGGTCGTATAACAGTATTATAGGACTTTCCTTCGAGTTTTTTGAGTACTTTGTGATCTCAAATAACTCTCAAAAGCCTTTCTCCATTTTAGCCGTCCAACTTGTATCCTCTGCATGACATTAATAATTTACCTATCATTTTGTATTATTAATTCAAGGTACTTAAAGTCAGAAATTTATGGTATGACATCTCCCACTTTTATGTCCAAGTTATTTACCTATGTCTCTTTGTTAAAATTGTGAAACACGGACCTTTTCTTCTCCTAGTCTAGAAGAAACCTTTTGACTTTATTGTCTATCTCCAATGCTCTAGTTTTACTTCTCTTCCTTGCTTTTTCAATCAAAATATATTATATGAAAAGAAAAGGCCTTTATTTTATGTCCCTAGTAAGCATCTTTATGACTGGTTAAACAAGTATAGGCTTGAGACCAAGTCTTGATGTAGACCTATTATTCTAGGGATGTCTTTAGTCTCGCCAACATAACTTGTAGTTACTCAATCATACACGTCAATTTTTTTCCAAAGCCTTGCGGAAAAGTCAAAATTTCTCTTAACTCTTAATCATATGTAAGTATATTTACCATGCTACCTTTCCTAGTATGAATTTGAATTTATGCTAGCAATGTGAATTTATACTAGCAAAGTATCTTTACTTTGCCACCCAAAACCTAAAATATTGATGTTTTATTGTTTTCCATGTGTTTTGCATTAAATATGCCGCCAATTGATCACAAATTAGACGTAAAATAGATATGGAATATTCAGAGTAACCACAATGATTGTTCCTATTTAATCTCCAATGTTGTAGGGAGTACCCCATCCCAGTTTGCCAATACGGGATAAGCCCAGACGTGTGGAGCTCTACTTTTCTAGTTGGGTGATCAAACCTGGTAAGAACTGTCAGAACAATTATTATGTGTTTGTTAACCTTAAAGCAATTCAATGGTGGTGGTTTAAGTACTGATTATGTGAAATTGATGCAGTGGAATCTCGCAAAGGAGATGGTCAGTTGTCTGCATGCGAGGTTACCCTGTTACATTATGAAGACATGGGGATTCCCAAAGATGTTGCCAAGTTGGGAGTCCGCCATGGAATGTGGGGAGCTGTCAAGAAATTGCACTTAGGAATGAGAGCTTACCAGAATGCTAGGAAAACAGATTCTTCTTTATCAAGATGTGCATTGATGGCAAGTAAAACAACTAAGATTTCTTCTGACACAAACATGCATTCCTCGGAGTCTTCGTCTTCCATGGAAGATGGGATGCAAGCTATGTGCAATATTGCACAAAAGGGTCATGGCATTGATTGGAAGTGGGTGGCTCTAGGTGGCACTGTTGCTCTGGTTTTGGGTCTTCATAATGGGGCTATAGGGAGAGCGTTGTTATTGGGAGCAGGGCACAGACTTGCGCGGAGGTGAGTTGTCCAGGATCTGGTCAATGGGAAGCATATCTACTTATCACCATTCGGAATATTCATCATAAATATATTTAGACTATCATTTATCTGTGTCGAATGCTAATTTTGCGTTATATTATCATCACCATTTTTATTTTATTTCTTTTACTGATTTGATCGTCTCGCGATATAGAATCATAAGCTGCAATTAAATTCTTGCTGTTGTGTATTTTTATGGAACGAATTCTTGTCAAACTGTGAAGCACAATTCTCTATATCTCCCAGAATCAACTCCACCATTTAAAATGCTTTTAGCACGTTAACCAAAAGAAGTACAAACAGAATAAGCGTAAGGGACATAATAATAGAAATTTAATGACTTTGTCGGATTGAGGTGATTGTAGACAAAAGAAAAAAAATCTGGTGTCCTGTTATATCTATTATCAAATCCTTGTTCAATAATTCTGTAACTGCACTTCTGAACAGGGGAATAGATGTCATTTGATATCATGTTCCGCGTTATCCAACATTTCGTCGTGACGTTCGACTAATGAAACATGATTTTGTCTAATTTTCTTCTAGTGAAACAGGAATTGACAACTCAAAAATACTTGTCCAATTTGTTATAAATAACTTTAGTAGATAAAACTGAAATTATTTATATTTAATATTTTCTGGGTACAAGTTTGGTTGTGATTAATAATGGAAATTGTTAATATTCTTATTTCTCCCTTTTATCTCTTCTACATATCTTTTTCATTATCTAAACTAATTTGAAAGTTGCATCATAGTTTTCACACTTGACAATCTCAACAAACATTTAATTCATACTGGTATTAACGCGCACTTGTGATATATCTTTTTAAATTTTCCTTGGTCATGGATCAAACTTATATGGTTGTGTTATGCACCTTATTATTGTATCTTTTTCGTCTAGTTATTCAATAAGTAAATTGACATTGTTTATGTTTTTGTGAGAATGACGGCAAGAATTCTGAATTAAAATCACCAGAGATGTTCTAAGAATGTAGGGTGTGGTGCAATCTTCAAAAGATGATAACAGATATATCATTTCTGAATTTAATTCAAGACTTTCTCTTCATATCATATTCCATATGTTAGTTGGAAGTTTTTTTTTTCTTTCTGGGCTTAATTTTAAAAGATGGTTGAGAGAATAGTGTATACGAATGAATCTTTTCTTTAACTTCTAATGTATAAGACTTTTAGATATATTGAAAGAACTCTTTAATCATGAATCATATGTAAGAATTGTCTAAATTCTTTCTTTTATTCTTGATGTCTTGATAAAAGTATGAACTGGAAGATTAAATTACCTTCAGCAGGATATATATATATACACACGTAAATTTGTTGTTAATATTTGATATTATTCGTAAAAGTTAAAAAAAAAGTTGAAATGATTTTTTTTTCACTCATTTAAACCACGTACTAAAATAAACAAAACGACTATTTCTTCTATTAAAGATTTTCAAATTACAATAAACTGTCAAATATCTTATTCTCTACTATACATCCATCTAACAGGAGATAACACTTTTATCTTAAAATACACAATCATTCAAAATGAATTAATTAAAAATAAAAAATATTATTATTTTATTGTATCTTTTAAAGTTGTAAAAATCTTGAAGAATAAATAAATCGAGAGATTGACAGAGGTAAACAGTGTCAATGAAACACTGCAAATTGCAATGATCCAAGGTACGTGGGTGGTCAGTGGCAGAGAGTGTGTCCACGTGGCATATTCTCAACCTCACAGAAAAGAAAAAAGGTAGACAGCTTCATGTAACTGTTATACCAGCACTTCTTCTGCAACTGCCCCCCAACTCCATTCTCTTTCTTTTTCTCTCTCTCTTCTTTTTTTCTTAGTACCCTTTTGTTGCTTTGCTTAATGGATCAAACAAAACTGGTAAAGTTTCTCTCTTTCACTTCTCATTTAAGCTTCAAAATTAACTCTGTTATTCTACTTTGAGCTGAATTTTGAGTTTGGAGTGTAGTAGCTTCTAGTCTAGTTCTAGCCTTTTCTTTTTACTAGCCTGCAATATATTGCTTTGTGATAGGATATGTAAAGGAAAATATTTGAAGTTTGTTATTTTCTTTGTCAAAAATGGTTATAGTCTCATGTTTCCATATATGTAACCAAATGATCGAGTTGAACCCTTTCTAGTTCTGCCCAAGATGATGGTTGTAGTGGTGCCCTTGTTCTTTGTCCACATTTGAACCCCACTAGGTGCTTATAGGTGCTTATAGAAATACCATTCATAAGCCTGTACCTGGCAACGTTAGCTTTTGGTATGTTTGATTCTTCACAACATCTGTGGCAGTAAATTACTTTTAACTGTTTTTTCTGCATATTTGATAATGCTTAATTATGTGGTTGTTTCTCCTCCTTGTCTTGTCGCAAATATTATAAGCTTCACTTAATGTTCTAAAATTTATTGCTTTTTGCATTTGTGAAACACTTGGATTAAGAATGTTACCGAAAGATGTTAGCATAAGGGTTCGTTGAAACAAATGTGTCTATTCAGAATGTTTTCCAATATGATGCATCTTAGAAAGCTGAATAATGAGTCACCAACCCATTATTTTCAGTTGCCTTGGCTCAACATCTTTACCCTGCTTTCAGAATTTTCACTTGAAGTGCTACGCTGAAGGTTACTTTTAATTGTAATAATATTTCAGGATCTTTATGTGAAGAGTTTATGCTTCTGAAGATGAGTGCCGAAAACAAGAAAATAAAACCAAAGACTGATATTGAACTCTTTCTCAATAATGCTAACCAGTGCGTTTGGAAAAAATTAAATAATGACTCAGGTGCAGGTGCAAATGCAGCCTCCAGGGTGGACATGACATTTGCTGCCACTGACCCCCTATCTGAAATAGTTTGGTCACCAGATAAAGGTTTGAGTCTTAGATGTGCCGATTCAAGTTTTGCTGATAAAAATACTTCACTTTTTCGGGAACTTGGAACGAGTTGTATGGTTCTTGCTCAGCCACAAAATTTTACTGGTGGTAGTTCTACCCCTGATAACCCTTTAGATGATGATTTTGTGAAACCTTTAGCAGTTGTATGTGCCAAGGGTGATATTGCTGAAGCAGATGCTCCTACCATGCATGCCACTGGTGATTCAGGTGTCAAGGCCAAGTTTAAAGCCTATGAAGAAGATGATATAGGTAAGTAGTGTATAGATGCAAGAAAAGGAGGCTTTACAGTAGATTTTCAGGTCCAAATTAGTTAAATACTTAACTGGGACTTGTGAGTTAGAGTTTGTGTCTTTCTGGTCACTTTTTCCTGGAATCATTTTCTCAATCCTACAGAACTCATCTGGCAGGATCTGTTGGTCATAAAGATATAGTGAACACCACAGCAACAACACCTAATTTGCCGTATGATGAAAGTGGGAATCTGGTGAACAATTGTGAAAAGGTTGCTGGTGATCAAGCCAACATTGGAACCAATAACAACATGTCTGGGATAGAGGGAAACAAATTTTCTGCTATGTCAGGTATGTGCTGTCATCAAGATAGTTAAAGGTGAAACGTGCCCTTAATTAAGAGCTTAATGCTTCCAAAAGGGAGTCACCAAAACTCACAAGACTTACCAAAGAAAGTTTTAGACGTTAAAGCAGTTAAATACGTGAATATTTGCATTGATGTTAGGATAATATTTGTGCACATGTTTGTGGTACATTCTAATTTGTTTAATTCTTGTTAATGGTTTTTGGCTGCATAATACAAAATAATACACAGGCACTGAAACTCGAAGCATATCCTTTCTGTTTAAAGAAGAAGATTTATTGGAATTTTTGTTTCTGTTAAAGAAAAGTTCAACTTCTTCCCTTTTGTGAATACCTCTGAAATGTATTATTTTATTTGTTAATTTTCCTGCAGGCCAGGCGGAGAAAGGGCCATTGGACAATTTATTTCTTCAATCAGAAGAAATCAAACCAAATATGGACCAAAATCCTTCTCCAGGAAGACATTCTGATGGAGGTGTAGATATTGCTCTTGGAAAAAAGGCTGTAGTAACTGGTAATTTACATACTGCAGTTGAGCCTGTAGTGGAATTCAAAGGCTCTGATGCTCCAGGGACTAATTTAGCATCCTCCAGCAGAAGACCTTTACAAAAACTGGAATTTAGTGCAGAGAATGATTTACGGATTGATAACTTTGAAGCTGCTTGTGCTGGAACAAGTGGAATTAATGTTCATGGGATTGAAAACAAACTTCAGGACAATGAAATGATGCTACCATGTGATAAGATTCTTCCAGCCATGCATTCTCCGTGTCATAGTAGGATTTATATGGCAATAAACAAAGGCAAGGAAAAATCTTTATCGGACGGGGATGCAAATGTTGTGTTGTCGAGGGAGGACAATGACAGCCATTCAAGTGTTGAGAGCTGCAACAGTGCTGGCTTTTTTCCAACAGGTAAGAAGAGAAGAAACTTTCAACAACAGTTGATAATAGGGAGTAAAAGAGTCAAAAGGCAAATGGAAGAAACTTCTGGTTCAAAATCCTATGTCAAACAGGATAGCTCATTCATGAATTGGATTTCAAACATGGTGAAAGGACTCTCTCAGTCAATTCAAAATGATTCAAACACTTTAGCTCTTTCTCTTGCAAATCCAAAGCATCATAACCTACAGCCTGACGAGAGACTCATCGCATGCGATACGAATCAAGATTCTGAGCAAAAGATAACAGGATTCAAATCCATTTTTCAGTCCATATATTGTCCAAGCTTGAAGAATGTAGAAACAAGAATCCATCAAGAAGGAAAGAGTAGTGAGGATTTAGAGCCAGTTAACACTGAACATGGTATAAATGCTACTCCAATAACCTGTTGTGCAGAGAATAATAGCCCTTCCAAACTTTGTTTGCGGTCGAATAAGTTTGAAGTATCTACTGGAAGACATGAAGCTGGCCCATCATCACAACCTCAGATTAAACCTCTAAATTTTTTCAACTGTCAAGAAAGCAGCAAAAGTAACATAATGGAGACTAAAAATAATTCCATCTTTAGCTTTAGTAGGGACAAAGAAGAAGTGGCGCCACATTCATCTTCAACCAAACAGAATACAGATAATAATGACAACATTGATTCCAATGTGCTATCTGACAGAAAGGAAGAAGAGAATACTTGTCACAGAAGAGAAAATCTGGGAAGTCTCTGGATAACTCGTTTTTCGCCAAAATTCACTGCTCCCTTGAGAGAACAACCCACCAATGAGACGGAGGTTTCTACTGATCTTAAAGAAGAGAATGATCTTAAATCAAAGTACAAGTTCAAAGCCCTTTCATCTTCTCCAGGACTCCGAAATTTAGAGCCAATGTCTTCAATGTTTGCAAGGAGATTTGGTGCCATCAAACATATCATGCCAGCAAACACAGCAGATAATGCCAAGCAGGTTAATATGTTGTGCTTGTTTTGTGGAACAAGGGGCCATCAACTCTCTGATTGTTCGGAAATTGCAGAGAACAAGCTGGCAGATCTCCAGAAGAATATAGATTCATGTGGAGGATTAGAAGAATGTCCTTGTATATGCATCATATGTTTTGAGCCCAACCACTGGGCAGTTTCTTGTCCCACTTCAATCTCAGTTAGGAAACATGAACTGAAAGCCAATCAAGAGAGTGTCAGGCTTGATGAGGATGAGCGAGTTTTATCTGGTGGTTCTGTTAATGGTGAAACTGATCACCGAGCAGGTCAAGATATTTGTTTGAAGCGGAAATCAAATGAAATTATGACCTTCAAGGAAGGGAACAGTGCTTCATTCAAGAAAGACTGTGGTTCAAGTTCAGAGGAAAACAAATTCAGAGAAAATCCTATGTCAACTCCATCCAAATTGACTGAAAAGCAGACTTCACACTTGCCAAAGAAAATATTTGATGCAGTGAAGAAACTTCGACTGTCCCGCACTGAAATCCTGAAGTAAGTAATACCAGACAACACTTATACTTTGTCATTTCATGCAATTGCCAAATTACGTGAATGATGCAAACTAATTATTCTTAATCCCAGTATTCATGGTTATAGTATAAGGGTAGATGTCAGATATATAAAGTCATTAGTTTGCACATTTATGGGAAAAAGTTTTATAGAGAACCTTCTTTTTCATTCGTTGACAGTGTTATTTTCCCAGATCTTGTTTCTTGTGAAAAGATTCATTTTTCATTGCATAATTTGATCCAGCAAACATTTAAGTATATTGAAGTTGCGTGCAACTCCATGAGTTGAAACTGTCTTATCATTAGGTCATCCTTAACTTGATTCCCATCCACTGTCATTGGGACTCCAGAACAAGTTAATATACGCATAAAAGTAGGTGAACTGAGATATAGACACCTTCACTTTTTTGTGTGAAAGAATGGATCTATAGAAATATTTTCACAATGTCCTGAGAGGACCCCTTTGTGAAAAACTACAATGCAACACTTCAAGATTCACAGTTAGTCTTACATCCCAAAAAATGTAAAAATCTAACTAACGAAACATGTTAGTGTAATAGAAGAAAAGTTAGCCAACAAATAAACTGAGTTAAAAAGTCTATATTCTCTAATCTTTCTAGCAGGTGAAGGGTTAACTGAAAATTAAAAGGAGATATAAAACTAAAGGTAGTGCATAAAATATCATGGCGAAGACAGAGATTTATATTTGTGGATAGTTATAATATAGTATACTTTTGTCACTTATAAAACAAGTGGATCTTTGTGGTTACTTAACAGACTGTGATTGACATCAGATGGATAAATACTCATGGCTCAATCTCACAACTTGATGGTTTTTTCTTGCGGCTGAGGCTTGGGAAGTGGAAAGAAGGAATTGGGGGAACTGGATACCTTGTGGCATGCATAAATGGTATCAAGAAAATCACACCTTGTTCTTTCCTTGTAAAACAAGCATGAATTATGTTACATGACTTCTGTTTTTTTCTTTTCTGACTACAAGATTGCTGTTTTCATTTGTTTTATTAACTTTTTCTTCTTCCCTGTTCTTGTTTATCCAGAGACACAATCCAGGAGACAATCTTCAGAGCAGAATACACGAAAATCTTTCTCGGTGAAAGTGGGGAGTATCAAGTGTATGGTAGAAAGTCAGTATATATCCAATCATGATTTTCTTGAGGTAATAATCATTGTGAATGTATTGGTATTGAAGCTATTTGGTTCAGTGATTACAAAAGCAGCATCATGGAAATGGTTATCTAATTCCTATTTTGGGGATGGTTTTTCTGTGCATTTGAGCAGGAAGAAATCATGGAATGGTGGTTCAACACCTCAGAAGCTGGTGCTGAGATTCCATCTGAGGAAGATCTGATAGAAAAATTTAAAAAGAAAAATATGTTAGGTCTCTAGGCATTTATTATATAAGTGTTAATATATTTGTTAGCGTATGTGAGTTTATTCTCTCACTATTTGTTATCCAATTGATTGTATATCAAAGGAAGCTTAAAATTGATAATGGTGGCAACTCATCGTTATGATTTTTGTGAATGTCATACCAACATTCATATACAAAGCATTGCTTAATCTTATTATGCAATGAAAGTTATATTGGATTTCATTATATTGGATAGTGTGTTAGAAAACGACCTTGGAATGTTCTTTATATTGTGAGAAACTGTTTGTTAGCCTTAGGATTTCACAGTGAGGGTAATGCACTAACACCAGTGAATTCTACTTTCCTTTTTTATTTAATTAACTTAACCATTCAGTAATTTCATTAAAATAAGTGGATTTTATTCTTACATAATTTTAAATCTGATTGTAATCAAATGTCATAAGAATTAGTGAGGGTTCAAACAGTTATGACCAGTACAGTGTTTAGTCTTATTTGGATAAGTAAGATTCTCTTCTCTCTCTTTTTTAAACTTTTTACTGTTTTGTTCAATACTTTTGTATTATATTTGTTTTAAATTTTGCAATTTTTTATTTGTAAAATATACAAATGTTTGAATCAATTGACTCGGTTATATAATTTAAACTGAACAAATAAGATCATATTGATTCAATCTGGATTTCATACTACAAAAAACATTTATCCACTAACCAACCCTTTGATTAGGTTTTGTTAGATTAGTTCTTTAAAATAGACCAAACATGACAAACTAGACCTGATGCTTTTTTTAAAATATCTCAATAACTTTATCTAAATCGTCCTCATTTGTTCTGTTCTATGGTTACCATGAATCAATACAAATACCCAATAACTGTCACACAGTTGATACCAGCCAAGTTTTGCAGTTAAACAGTTTGAACCAAGCAAGTCTTGCAATATATTTGTAATGAATAAAGCCAAGTTTTGCAGTTAAACAGTTTGAAACCAAGCAAGTCTTGCAATATATTAGTAATGAATAATGGTATTCTTGTGTAGTTACAATGATACTACACTTTTTACACCAATACAAGCAATGAAATCATAGTCTCTAGATTGGGAAGAAGTTTTACAGCCTAAGCAGAAGCTGATACCTATATTGGAACATATAATTAATATATAATCTTCTACTAAAGCTCCATTAAAATATTCAATACAGAGTGGTACATTAAAATATTCAATACAGAGTGGTGCTTTTGTACCTCTCCCTTAAAGTCCTAGGGAAATCCTCAAACAAATAAAAAATGAATTACATCATCAGCAGCATTTTCTCTTAAATAGCTATGAATATAATAGTGTAATACTGTAAAGAATAGCACTAAACTCTAGTTTTAGACCAGCAGTGACTACTCTCCTGCTCTCATAACATGAATCACCAGATTCAGATTTTTCAGAACGAATGACATAAAAGAATAATACATCACTATAACTGATTCTCAATAAATAACAAGATTAAGCTGATTGATTGACTCTAATTGGCAGATTCTTTCTTAACTTGCTTGCGGTAATCTTCCATTTCACTGACCCATAGATCAGCAAATTCACAGTTTTTCCAAGCTTCAAACCATGGTCCTCCACGAGTATAATGGATGGCCTTGGGCAAAGTAAGAGGATCGTTCTCAACAACCTTGTTATGTCCCTCAAGAAAATTCCAAACAAAAGGAATGGATCCAATTTCATCATCCTCCAGCCATTGAAACCTGTGAAGAAAAGCACCAGTCTGTGTGTTGACAGTCTCAGGAGTGAGAACACGGTTCTTTGGATGACCACAGTTATAAAGAACCATTGAAGACCAATTCTTTCTGGGGTACACAGTTTGCACTGCTCCATCCATCTTAGTAGTCTCCTTTGGAGCATAATCATGCTGAACACACATGATAGCATACTTGTCCTCAATCAAATCTCTCAGTTCCTTGATATCAGCCAAGTAGAGAAAATCACAATCCACAAACATCGCCCAACCTTGATAATTGGCAAGGCAAGGTGTCAAGAATCTAGAAAAGGAAAACTCGGTACTCTCAAACTGACCCCTCTCACGCCAATACAAACCCCTCTTTCTCAGATCTGACTGCTTTATCGGTATGATCTCAACGGGAATTGAAGACCTTTTCAAGATGGAGTGCCGACATACCTCAAAGGCAAGATCTTCACTCGGGTCATACCCAACGAAGATCTTGAATACCTTGCTCTCATTGTTCACAATCTCACCATCTACCCCGTCACTTCGGGCTATTGGTGCTTCACTTTTGCCATTGCTCAAACTCATTTCTCGATGTGCCTGTCACGCAATAAATCAAACATAAACGTGATAAACAAAGAGGAAAAAGAAAAAAAGAACAAAACACAATACCCACTTGACTCTAGACGTGAACACCGACAAACAAGAACAAAAATCCAATCTTTTTCATCCCCAATATCACCCAAATGCTGTAATGTAATGTAGCGTAATGCCAAGTTAAGAAAAATGTATAGAATGCATGTGTAGAAATCAAATGTAAAATGAAGAAAAGTACCGAATTGAGATAATAGCAGCAGTGTGGGTTGGACTTGAACGGAGAAAAATTTAGTTAAAGCGAGATTTGGGTGGTGATGCACATGCAGACACCGACAGTGGTGGAGTACTATATATAGATCAGATCACGCGCTTTCTTCAATCAATTAGCCCAACCCACAGTTTTACTCTTTTTCTATGGATCAATTCTCTGGAATTACAAGGAATTTATTCACTCCTTTGTGCCTATCTCATGTTTGTTGATTTGTCTTAATTAAATTATAAATAACAAAGTAAATAGGGATTTGAGTTTGAGGTGAAGAAATGAAGAGAAAGAGAGAGGTTATGTTTACTCACTTAAAATTATAAGTTAATCATATACTTCTAAATTAACAATTATCTTAACAGAGTTGAATTAAAAATCTTTTTTTAACCTTATCGTTTATTAAACATACATATAAACTAATCTTTTACATAATATTCAAAAATAATATTAAGGGGAAAGTATTAAATGCGTGCAAAACTTTATAGACAATTTTAAACTATAACAGTGATTTTTATAGGGGTGCAGAAAGAAAAAAAAGGAACAACCGATAGTTTTTCTTTTCTGTTCTCAGGGAAAGAAGGCCCAAACTCAATACAACAGTAAACAACTTTAATAGAAAGCCCAAAATAACTGGGTGTCCATTTATATTTAATAGTGACAAAAGATCTTCATGATTTTGTGCATTAACATCATAAGTGAATTTTGTTCAATTAAAAAAAAAAAGTACATTGAAAATAGAAAGAAAAAGAAATTTATTCTCTCAGTAAAGTAAACAATAAATTTTTTTATATATTGTAATATTATAAAGGTATGGACTCCCTAGAATGATACTTTATTTATTTCAATAATTTTTCTCACATTTGTAATCACAATGTATATCTTTGAAAATGATTTGACCATATGTAATTATTATTTGCTCAATCAAGCATAGAAGAGGTAATGGATATGTTCCAGATTGGAAATCACTTGTTCAGAGGGTAAAATGGTAATTTACAAATTGGAGGTGTGTGAAAAAATTGTAGAGGTGCAGAAAGTAAAAGCCTAACAAGAATAGGGAGAAGTAGGCTGAACCTCAACCTCTAATTTAAACTTGAATATCTTAATTTTCTCACGTACGCACTGACGTAGATATGTTGAACTTGAGTTATGTATTCATTGCATAGCATGTGGGGTATGTGTGCTACGTCGGCACTTAAATTATTAATAATAAAAATTTAAGGTTTAAATATGTTTTTTATTCCTTAATTTTAGTGAATTTTAGAATTAATTTATTTCAAAATTTTAACTAATTTAGTCCTTTATCTTTTGAAATATATGAATTTAGTCCTTTTAATCAAATTTTGTTAAGTTTATTTGACATTTCAAGCACGTCTCATTATAGTATTTGACTTAACATTAAAGAAAAAATGTGTCAAACAGTGTAAACAACTCAAATATAATCCTGAAATACATACGAAACACGTCAAATAAATCTAATAAAATTTGATTAAAATGACTAAATTCACGTATTTCAAAAAATAAAGAACTAAATTAATTCAAAATTTCGAAATGGACTAACTACAAAATTAACTGAAAATTAAGGAAAAAAAACATATTTAACTCAAAATTTAAATGTGTGAACTTTTTAAAGAAGGCTTAAAAATTCAACTGCAAAACTAATTAATGGTGGCAAGTTAGAGCATATGGGCCCTATTAATATATCTTAATCAATTAATTTTCCCTAATCTAAGAGCTGTTAAAACTACCAAGTTATATTGTCGTATACGTCGTCGTGAAAATTAATCTTTAAGCATAAACATGCACGTTTCTCGTGTTTCTCGTACCTCACCCAACTCCTTCCTCGCTTTTCTCAACTTCAACATTTCTTCCATTCAATTCTTAAAAAATCACAATAATACGCAACGCATTTTGTCTTTCTGCGTCACACATTTTTCTTCTTTCTTGTATGAAGATCTTACTTCAACTAAGATGAGGATACAATATATAATTAATATATAACTGGGTAAAAATGTATGATTTTATATGGTTGAATTTGTTCAAAATTCAAGTGTAACGTTCGGTAAAAATATAAAGTTTAGTTATATATAATGTAAACAAGACTCATAAATATATTGTATTAAGTTTTTTGGTTGAATATGATGTCAATCTCTTAGGTGGATTGAATTTATGTCTTATTGATGTTGTTTGTTTTTCAAGTAAACTCATCAACAATATTAAAATTTCAAGTAAGCCCATCAATAATATTAAAGTCGATGATTATTCATTGTCTAATTTTATGTTTGAATGATACCGTTTAAGAAAATAATTCATTTATTTGAAGAATTTGAAATTTCTTCAAGTATAATTACTTGTTTAAATGCTAAAATTAAAAGAAAATTTAAATCTGTTATGAATTAATGATTGTCCATTGATTTGATACATTTACTCATATGATTCATTACTCTTTATGGTAAATATTTGTATTAACTAAGTTGATTTGTTTCCTTTATGAATTACATATTGTATCTATAAATAGGACTCTTCATATCAATAATAATAGACATATGAGTTGCTCCCTATTCTCTCATTCTCTATTCTCTCTTGTTTTTTCTCTTCTCTATTATCTGTCGTCATTCTCTATGTTATTCACTTTATTTCATAACACGTTATCAGCACGATGCTCCAACCAATTGAGGACTAGTGAAAGCTTTTTCTCTATAACGACAGTGTTATGCGTGTCTCAATCCAGGCTCTTTCTAATCCTTTCTCAAATTATAATTTTACCTTATATTCTTCCTCTTGTGATAAGAATTATTTAACTTTATCAATTTTCAT